>Ga0209426_1000381_pt1 | contig 50735 bp, 42 predicted proteins | sample Deesub1362B_J571_FD_187697 | JGI IMG/M metagenome (GOLD analysis project Ga0209426, IMG submission 187697) | Deep oceanic, basalt-hosted subsurface ecosystem from Juan de Fuca Ridge flank, Pacific Ocean, CORK Borehole 1362B_J2.571 (SPAdes)... ... | reverse complement strand
CAATCTCTAAATTCTCATCTTTCCAATTGACATAAATTTTTTTAATTAAATCAATGTCATCGAAATCAAGAGGATCTACAAACTGAACATATAAATTTTTGCCTTTGAAATTTTCACTTTTTACTAATTTTCCCCTCACATCCATTGAATCAAATTTAGGTAATTTCATAATAAATTTTTTAGAATTAAATTGACTTTCAATGATGTTATTTCCTTTTTTGAACAATTGAATTATTATTAAAACTGCAATTATAATTGCAAAAGCAATTATAAATCTAAAAATTTCTTTTATTTTTCTCATCTTTTGTAATTGTAAAACAAATAAAAAAAAAAATGTCAAGATTCGAAATTAAAGAGAACAAATCTTTCTATTTAACTTCTCAAAAATTTTTTGAATAAAATTCCAATAAGTAATGAAATTGTAATTCCCATACAAATAAAAGCAAACCGATCGCCGTATAAAGTATAAAAAGTTTTTTTGTTTAAAGCATAAATATCTGTGACTAAAAAAGTTTTAGTCATTAATTCTGATTTTTTAATTATTCTTCCATATGGATCAATAATTCCACTTACTCCAGTGGTAGCAGATCTGACCAAATATCTTCGATTTTCTACTGCTCGTAAAACTGCCATTGAAAAATGTTGATATGGAGCAGAGCTTCTGCCATACCATCCATCATTCGTTATTGTTACTAAAAAATTCGCGCCCTTTTTTACAAATTTACGAACTAAGTTAGGAAATATTATTTCATAGCAAATTGGGGAGGCAAATTTATAGGAATTGAATTCATGAAGATTAATACTTCTTCCTGGAGCAAGTTCTCCGATTGCATGTGATATTTTTTCAACAAAAAATAGAATTTTTTTAAAAGGTACATATTCTCCAAAAGGAACAAGATGAATTTTTGCATATTGAGAGAGAATTCCTTTATCAGATAAGAGCAAAGCAGAATTATAATAATCTGTATTTCCATTCTGTTCTTTCAACTCAATTGAACCAATTAATACATGTATTTTCTCTTTTTTACAAAGCTTGATTAAATTTTCTTTAAAATAAATCTGAATTGGTTCAGGACAGCTTAAGCAAAATGGAACTGTAAATTCAGGCCAGATTATTAATTCTGCTCCTTTGGAAGATGCCTTTTCCGTAAGTTCTAAATGCTCATGAAATAAATTTAATATCTCCTTGGTTGTAAGCTCCTGCCAGTTTATTTCTGATGGAACATTACCTTGAATAACCCCTGCTCTTATTAAATCTTTTTTTTCGAAAGAATTTTTTAAAGTAAAAAAACCATACAAATAAGCAATAACAATAATTATTACTGTAATTATAAAAGGATTTCTCTTTTTTTCTTTTATGCTTAAAACAAAAAGGCTATTGAAAAGCAATATAATAAAAGATATCCCATATACTCCAGTGATAGATGCTATTTGAATTAAATATAAATTTTTATATTGAGCATAACCAATCAAGCACCAAGGAAATCCAGTAAGAAAATATGTGAGAATATATTCCAGCGATATCCAAATAAAAGGAACTAAAATAAATCCTAATTTAGGAGAAAAAGAACTAAAAAAAGCAAAAACCCAGGAAAAAGCAGACCAAAAAAGAGCAAGTATAGAAACAAATAAAATAAAAATTAAAAAACTTAAGACATATGGAACATTACCATAATGAGCAGGGACTGAAGGTATCCAGTAAATTAACAAAGCATAATATGAGAAGCCTGCAATGAACCCAATAAAAAAAGCCTTTTTTAAATTTTTTTTATATAAAATAAAAAATAATGGTATGAAGGAAATCCAAATCAGGAAAGAAAGAGAAAATTTTGGAAAAGAAAGAGCTGTTAGGATACCACTACTTAAAGCTAAGAATATTTCTTTTAAATTAAGTTTCAATTACTGTTTTACAATAAGAAATTTCTTTTTTTCAATAGATTCCAGTTCTTCTTTCATTTTAATAGCTTCTTCTTTGGACTCAAATCCTCCAATTCTCACTCTGTAAATTGGCTTTTTGTCTCCAATAAAAGGTTCAAGAATAACAGCTTGATAACCCAGTTTAATAAATTTATTGGCGAATACGCTTGCCCTTGAACGACTTGTAAATGCTCCTACTTGGACATAATACAAATTTTTCATTTTTAAAGGGAAATCAGATATGGATTTCTCTGGTTTAATTTTCTGTATACTTTTTGGAATAACTCTTTCTGATGAGACAGTTTTCTTGGGTGTAAATTTTATAAAACTCTTTTGAGAAGTAAATTCAGAAGAAATTTGTTTAAGTTGTGCTTGTTTCTTTCCCACAGAGATTCCCAGCAAGAATATTACTGCTCCCATAATAACAAGTCCTAAGAAAATAATAATCAATTGAACAGGTGAAAATCTGATTTCTCTATATTCCTGTTCCCTCATTTTCTTCCTTGTTGGGCTCCCATAAAAGCTTGAAAAAGCTCAATAGGAATCGGAAATATGAGAGTGGAGTTTTTTTCTGTTGAAATTTCTGTAAGGGTCTGTAGATATCTTAATTGGAGTGTAGTTGGATTTTTGGATATTACTTCCGCAGCTTCAGCTAAAGTTTTAGAAGCTTTAAATTCACCTTCAGCATGAATAATTTTTGCTCTTTTTTCTCTTTCTGCTTCTGCCTGACGAGCTATAGCTCTTACCATTTCCTGAGGTAAATCAACGTGTTTGATTTCAACCATAATTACCTTAATTCCCCATGGATCAGTGTGAACATCAATATATTCTTGAAGTTGAGCATTTAATTTTTCTCTTTCTGCAAGTAATTCATCTAATTCAACCTGGCCTAATACACTTCTCAAAGTTGTCTGAGAAAGCTGAGAAGTAGCGTAAAGAAAATCTTGAACTTCAATAATTGCCTTTAAAGGATCCATGACTCTAAAATAAACTACTGCATTAACTTTAACTGAGACATTGTCTCTTGTAATCACATCTTGTGGAGGAATATCTAAAACTATAGTCCTAAGACTTACTTTCACCATACGATCAATAGGCGGAAATATTAGAAATAAGCCGGGTCCTTTTGGTTTTGGAAGGACACGACCTAATCTAAATACTACTCCTCTTTGATATTCTCTTAAAATCTTTATACAACTCAGAAGGTAAATGAATACAAGTATAAAAATAATTATTGGAAAACTTAACATAAGAAACCTCCTTCTTTAATTTTCAAAATTGGTAATTTGTTGGCAAACATACCAATTTAATAAATTTAAATGGCAAAATCCAAATGTCAAATCAATGACAAATGACTAAATGCCAAAAAATTTGAAAATTTAAAATAAATCCAAATATCAAATTTCCAAAACAATGTTTTATAAATCCTTTAATTCCATAGATCCTCTGTTTCGAATTTAGTATTTTTATCATTTGAACTTTGTAATTTGAAATTTTATTCATTATTTTCAGAATTTATTTTAATTACTTCTACAGTAAGACCTTTATTCACTTTTATTACTTTAATTTTTGAACCTTTGGGTATTTTTTCCTTAGAGTGAGCTTTCCATATTTCTCCATGAACGAGTACCTTTCCTTCGTTCTCAATATTAGTGAAGGCTATTCCTATTTCTCCAATCATACCTTCCTGTCCAGTATAAATTTTGCTAAAATGAGCTCTAACTGCAAGAAAAATGAGAAATATAAAAATCAAAGATACTCCAATTACTACAGGGATTATAAATCCAAGTCCCGGCTTTAATTCGGGAATAGGAGAACGGATAAGCATTGTTGAGCCAAGAACCAAAGAAGCAATTCCTCCTAAGGTTAAAAAACCATAACTTTGAATATAAATTTCCAAAATGAAAAGCACAACTGCAAAAAGAATAAGAAGAAGACCAACGTAATTAATTGGTAAAATTTGGAAGGCAAAAAAGGCTAGAAGCAAGCAAATACCTCCAAAAACTCCAGGAAAAATTGCTCCTGGATTTGCTAATTCAAAATAAATTCCCAATAGACCAAGCATTAAAAGAACATATGCAAGATTTGGATTAGAAATTATATTTAGAAATTTTTGCCGATTAGACATTGGGACAAAGATTATTTCTTCTCCTTTTAATTTAAGAGTAACATCTTTTTTATCAAATCTTTTTATTTTTCTTCCATCAAGAAAATTTATAATTTCTTGTTCATTTTGAGCTATTAGGTCAATAAGACCACCTTTTAAAGCTTCTTCTTCTGTATAGGAAAGACTTTTTCTCACAGCATCTTCTGCCATTTTTACATTTCTCCCTCTTCTCGAAGCTAAGGATTTTATATAGGAAGCTGCATCATGAGTTATTTTCTCTGCCATTGTTTTATCAATCTTTTCCCCACCTGCGCCAATGAAAACAGGATGTGCTGCGCCAGTATTTGTTCCAGGAGCCATGGCTGCCACATCGCTTGCTATAAGAATAAAAAATCCTGCTGATGCTGCTCTTGCACCACTTGGACTTACATAAATAACAATTGGAACCTTGGAATTAATTATTCTTTCAATAATTTCACGCATTGATTCATCAAGACCACCAGGTGTGTTTATTTTAATAATTATAAGAGAAGCATTCTCTTTTTCTCCTCTGTCAATTGTTTGAGTAATGTATTCAGCTGTTATTATATGAATAGGGCCTTTAATTTCAATTACTAAAATCGCAGAGTAAAACAGAGATGGAAGTAAAATTATAATAAGAAAAATTAATGATTTTTTAAACATACTGATTAAATTATAAGAACTGAGTCTCTTTAAGTCAACAATATAAATAATTTATTTCTTGACTTTTTATTTTTTATTATTTAAAAATTAATTGTAAAAAATCCATTTTAGGAGAACGAAATGATAAAAGCAGACATAGCCAAAATAATTGAAAAAAATTCTGAATTTAATCGGAGTGATTCATTATTAATTGTTAAAACTATTATAAGGTTTTTAAGAGATGCTTTAGCAAAAGGGGAAAAAATTGAAATAAGAGGATTTGGAAGTTTTAGGGTAGTGCCTAAAAAAACAGGATATGGAAGAGATATTAGAAGGAATATTCAAATAGAAATTAAAAAAGGAAAAAGAGTGAAATTCAGACCAGGACAGGATTTAAAGAAGATTTAATCATGCCTCCAATTGCTCAACTTCAGGAAAATATAATAGCTCGTTGCCCAATAACCTATCTTTTATCATGGGAAGAGAATAGAGTAGAGAATGTAGTAAAAGAAATACTTTCAAAATTTTTCTCCAAAATATCCTTTTATACATGGACTGTTTCAGAAGGTTTAAAAAAAGATAATAATTTAATTCCTGAAACAACTGATCCACTTCAAGCTCTCAGTTACATTATAGCTTGTCAAGAAGAAAGTGCTTTTCTTATGAAAGATCTTCATCCATTTATTAGAACTGATCCCCGAGTAGTCAGGAGATTGAGAGATGTTTATTATAGTTTAAAAGATAAGAATAAATTCCTCTTTCTTTTATCTCCCTTCCTTTATCTTCCTCAGGAATTGAAAAAAGAAGTGGAAGTCATAAATTTTGGTTTACCAGATTTAAAAGAGCTTGAAAAATTACTCGATGAAATACTTACAAAAATAGTGCAAAATCGTGTTTATATTAATTTAACCGAGAAAGATAAAAAAGATTTAGTTATAGCAGTTCAAGGTCTTACTTATGACGAGGCTCAACGCGCTTATTTAAAGGCATTTCATAATAAGAATGTAATTGATAAATCTCTTCTTGAGATTCTTCACAAAGAAAAGAAACAACTAATATTAAAAGAAGGAGTTTTAGAATTTGTCCCACAAAAAATAGGTATAAATGATATAGGAGGACTTGATGTTTTAAAAGACTGGCTAAAAAAGAGAGAGAAGGCTTTTACTCCAGAGGCTCAAAAATTCGGGTTAACCCCACCAAGAGGTTTACTTGTAATGGGAGTGAGTGGTTGTGGCAAAAGTATATCCATAAAAGCAATCTCTTCTTTGTGGAATCTTCCTCTTTTTCGTCTTGATATGAATTTGGTTTATTCAGGAATAGCTGGTATTCCTGAGGAAGCTTTTATTCGAGCCTTAAATACAATAGATTCAGTGGCACCTGCAATTCTCTGGCTTGATGAAATTGAAAGTGGAATTAATTATAAACAAACTGAAGGCTCTGCTTCTCGAATTTTTGGATATTTTTTAACATGGATGCAAGAACATGATTCCCAAGTTTTTGTAGGTGCGACAGCAAATAGAATTGATCTTTTACCTGCTGAGCTTTTAAGAAGAGGAAGATTTGACCAGATTTTTTTCATTGACCTTCCAACAGAAGAAGAAAGAGAAGAAATTTTTAGAATTCATTTGGCAAAAAGGAATAATGATCTCTCAAAATTTGATTTAAATCAATTGGCTAAAATAGCAAAGGGCTGGAGTGGAGCGGAGATCGAACAAGCAATAATTTCTGCTATGTATGAAGCTTTTAATCAGGGTCGTCCACTTAATGAAGATGATTTATTTAAAGTTTTCTCTCGTACAGTTCCTCTTTCAACAACTATGGCTGAACAAATTAAAAAAATAAAAACTTGGGCCCATGGAAGAGCTGTAAGAGCATCTTCTAAAATAGAAAATTAAATGAACAAAAACAAATTACCCTTAATTTTAATTATATGTATAGTTTTTATTGGTTTTTCTCTTTTAATTGGAATGATGATTATTGATACCACTGATGTAGTTCAAGAAAATTCTTTATTAGTAAAATATAAACATGACCGTGATCATTCTGAGAATCAGAACAAGCTTATATTTTTAGAGGCGTATTCAAAATTTGGAATTAAAGAAATTACATTGAATTACAAATTTCCTTATGGTGAGTTTAAAAATATTCCTTTTACTCAATATAAAAATACTCCATACTTTTTTGCTATTATACCTGGAAATAAAAAAGGTGAGAGGAGTTTTTTTTATATTACTGCAATAGATAATAAAGGACATAAAGTAATTCTTCCTAAACAAAAAGAAAAGAAAAAAATAAATTATTATCAATTGAAATTTGAAGGAAAGCCTTCTTTTATATTAAAACTTCTTCATGTTATGTTAATGTTTACTTCCCTCATTATTCTTATTCATGCTCTTTATTACTCTTTCTCTTATTTAATAAATAAGGATGAAAATGCTATTCCAAAATTAAAAAATCTTCCTTTTTGGTGGATAATTATATTTTTTATTACAGGTTTTCCAATAGGATGGCTTATTGCATGGCAAACATTTGGGAAAGCATGGACAGGGATTCCCTTTGGCTGGGACATAACAGATAATAAAACATTATTAATTTTAATTTATTGGTTGGGAATTTTTATTCCATTTAAGTTTAAAAAATTATCTCCTTCTATCATGGCTAAACTAATAATTGTAGGAACAATATTTACATTGGCATTATTTATAATTCCTCATAGTATTTAATTCATGACTAAATATAAAGACAAGCCTATTTCTCCTAAAAAGATTAAAACCTATTCTCTTCACAAAAGAAAAAGCAAGGTTAAAATTGAAGATTTTGCTAAGCCAGTAGAGAAAAATTGTGACCTTAAAACTTTTTTTAATTCTCTTTCTAATATTTTAGCAAGTAAAGATTTCAAAGAGTTAATACAAAAGGTTATTGAAGCTAAGAAGAACCAAAAAGCTTTGATATGGGGATTGGGTGCTCATGTTATAAAAGTAGGATTAACGTCAATATTAATTGACCTAATGGAAAGAGGTTTTATAACAGCTTTAGCTTTAAATGGAGCTGGTATTATTCATGATTTTGAAATTGCCTTTACTGGGAAAACATCAGAAGATGTAGAACTTCAATTAAAAAATGGGTCCTTTGGTATGGCTCGAGAGACAGGTGAATTTCTTAATAAGGCAATTAATCAAGGAGTGAAAGAGGAAATAGGAATTGGGGAAGCAGTGGGAAAATTTTTATACTCTTCTGATTATCCCTATGTTGGGAAAAGTTTATTAGCTACAGCTTATAAATTAAATATTCCTGTAACAGTTCATGTAGCAATAGGAACTGATGTAATCCATTTTCATCCAGAAATTTGTGGAGAAGCTCTTGGAAAAGCATCTCTTAGGGATTTTTTTCTTTTTGCCTCTCTTTTAAAAAAAATAGAGGGAGGAGGAATTTTCTTTAATATTGGCTCAGCAGTAATTTTGCCTGAGGTTTTTTTAAAAGCTCTAACTATGATACGTAATCTTGGATTTAAAATTGAGAATTTTTATACAGCTGTATTTGATTTTAATTTTCATTATCGCCCCTTACAAAATGTGACTATAAGACCGATTTCAGGAAAAGGAAAAGGTTATTACTTTATAGGTCATCACGAAATAATGATTCCTCTTTTAGCAAGTGCTTTAAAAACTTATAGCGAAGACTAATTCCTTTAATTTTTAGTTTTTACTTCTGGTTTAGTTAACCCTTGTTATCAATATTAAAAAAAATTAAAGTTATACACATTCTCTCCTAAATTATGAAACAAATTTTAGAAGAAATCTTTGGAAAATTTGTATTACTTGACCAGAAGGCTTTATTTTCATATTTTATAGTTTGAATGAATATTGGAGAGTTTTTCTTTATTAGTTTTGAAGGTGATAAGGTAGATAGAGCTTTTATTTCTTTTTTAAAAAAAATTAAACCTGGTGGCATTATATTTTTTTCAAGAAATATAATTAATCCTGAACAAATATATAATCTTATTAAGAACATAATCGAGGAATTAGATTACTGTCCCTTTTTAAGCATAGACTTAGAAGGAGGAAAGGTAAATCGTTTTAAAAATATATTACCTCCTTTACCTTCTTTTTCAGATTTAGGGAAAATAAAAAGTACGCAAATAATAAAAAAACATGCGGAATTAAGTGCGAGAGCAATGAATGTTTTTGGTTTCAATACTAATTTTTCGCCTGTTTTAGATCTGGACTTTAATCATCAGAATGGATTGGAGAATAGAACATTAGGAAGTGATCCAAATCTTGTTATTAAACTGGCAAAAGTTTATCTTGAAATATTTAAAGAATACAAATTATTCACAACTTTAAAACATTTTCCAGGTTTAGGAAGGGCAGAGTCAGATACGCACTTTACTCTTCCTACAATCAATGTTTCTTTTTTAGAATTGGAACAAAAGGATTTAATTCCTTTTGAATATCTAAAAAACTTAGCTCCTTTTATTATGGTAAATCATGCTTACTATAGTTGTTTCGAATCCAATAAATTACCAGCTTCTCTTTCTTCAGCTATTATTCAGAATTTACTAAAGAATAAATTAAATTATAATGGAATTGTAATTACAGATGATTTGACAATGGGAGCAGTGAAGGATTTTGAAAATGCCTCATTAAAGGCATTTCTAGCAGGTGCTGATATAATTCTATTATGTACCCAACCTTCTGAAATTGAAAGAAATTTTAAGAAATTCAAAAATGAATATTACAAACATAAAATTTCAGAAAACAGGTTAAAACAATCCTTTCAAAGAATAAATAAAATTAAATGTCTTATTAATCCTCCTCCTATTTCTTTTGATTTTCGAATTATAGATTCTCTTATTAAAGAATTTGAAGTTCATTATAAACAAGTTATGAAGCTCTTAAATTAATAGGATTTGCTTTTGTCTTTTAGATAATTTACAATAATTTCGAAGTTTTAAAAATGGCTAAGGATAAGAAAATTTTACATTCTCATTTTACTTATGAAAAATCTCCTCTAATTTCTGAGGAAGAAATTTTTTCTCAACTTACAGAAAAAAAAGGTTCTATTTTGTTTCTTGGTAGATATACGTTGGAGGAGGTTATAGCTGTTTTAAAAAAAAGAGATTTTATTCAATATGCAGAGGAAAAGGGCCTTCTCCCTTTAATTTATGAATTAGATTCAAAAGAATATCCTACCCAGAGATTTCAAATTTATTTTAAAAGAAAAGAACCTGATTTTTTATTAGTTGATCTTAAAATTAGAGAAGGAAAAATGCAGATTAAAAAAAGTTTCTCTTTTTTTCTTTTTAGAAAAGAATATGATTTTTTAATAATTGAATGGCTCACTTTACAGAACCCATTAGCTAAATTTACTTCTCAAAAGCCAAGATTGCCTGGTCAGATTTTTCCTGGCCTTGGTTTAGCAAGAAAAGCCTTTGAAGTTTTTATTTATTTAGCAAGATTAATGAGAAAGGATGGGATATTAGTTTATCCATGGTATTTTCATAATGCTGTAATTTATTCTGAGTATTTTTATTTTTTCAATCCTTACAAGCAAGGGGAGATATTAGCTATTAGAAAAAATTTTCCCAATATGAATCTATCTGATTTGGCCTGGATAGTTCATTTGGGATGTCTGCATTATAAAAAAAGTAAAAAAATATATGAATGGTTTGCTGAAGAACAGATTCATCCTTTAAAGCATGAATTGAAAAAATATTTTAAATCCAAAAATTATAATAGAACAGTGAGAAAAGTCGAAAAAAAACTTCAATTTTATATTGATTGGGAATGTTTTATGAAAAAGATTAAATCAGGGAGCGACCGATACTAATATATTTAAACCCAAATTTCTTTAATTCTTGGGGATCATAAAGATTTCTACCATCGAAAATAACATTTTCTTTCATTAATTTTTTCATTAATTCAAAATCCGGTCTTCGAAAAACCTTCCATTCAGTTAAAATTAAAAGACAGTCAGCATTTCTAAGAGCATTGTAGTGATCTTTAGCATATTTTATTCTTTTTTCTCCTCTAAAATATTTTTTTGTATTCTCCATAGCAACTGGGTCATAAGCTCTAATTTCTGCAACATTTCTTTTCAAAAGTTCTTCTATTGTAATAAGAGATGGAGCTTCTCTTATATCATCAGTTTCGGGTTTAAACGAAAGGCCCCAAATAGCCACTGTAAGTTCATTTAACTTATTAGAGTAGAATGCTTCCATTTTCCTTATTAATATTTTTTTCTGTTCCTGATTGACTCTTTCTACAGCTTCCAATATCCTCATTGTATAGTTGTTTTCATGTCCTATTTTAATTAGAGCTTTTATATCTTTTGGGAAACAGCTTCCTCCAAAACCAACACCTGGATAAATAAATTTATTACCTATTCTTGGATCCGCACCTATCCCGATTCTGACTTTTTCCACATCTGCATTTAACTTTTCACATAAATTCGCAATTTCATTCATAAAAGAAATTCGGGTAGCAAGCATTGTATTTGCAGCATATTTCGTCATTTCTGCAGAACGATTATCCATTAAAATTATTTTTTCCCTTGAACGGCTAAAAGGATGATAAAGTTCTGCCATTATTCTGGAGGCTTTTTCATTTGCACATCCAATTATAATTCTATCTGGTTTTAAACAGTCATTTACAGCATCTCCTTCTTTCAAAAATTCAGGATTGGATACTACATCAAAATCATAAGGAGAATTCCTCTTTTTTAATTCATTCTGAATTAAAGTTTTTATTTTTTCTGCTGTTCCTACTGGAACAGTTGATTTTATGGCAATTATTTTATAATCATTTAAATATTTTGCAATTTCCTTTGCAACCTCAAAAACAAATTTCATATCTACTGAACCATCAGAATTTGCAGGAGTACCTACTGCAATAAAAATAATAGCACTATTTTGTATAGCTTCTTTTGAATTTGTTGTGAATTTTAATCGTCCTTCATTGAAATTTCGTCTGACCAAAGGTTCAAGACCTGGTTCATAAATTGGAATAATACCTCGATTCAAATCTTTAATTTTTTGCTTATCAATATCAACACACCAAACATCATTTCCCATTTCTGCAAAACAAGCACCACTTACCAATCCAACATATCCTATGCCAAAAATTGATATTTTCATTAACTTTTCCTATAAATACTTAAACCCGAGATATTTTTCAATTATTTCTCCTATTTGATGAGCATATTCCTTTATTTTTTTGTAATCTCTGCCTTCTACCATTATTCTCACTTTTGGTTCAGTGCCTGAAAATCTTACAATTACTCTTCCTTCTTTTCCGAGTTTTTCCTTTATATTATCTATTGTCTTTATAATTTCTGGGAATTGATTCAAATCCTTTTTTTCCTTAATTTTTACATTGAGAAGAATTTGAGGAAATTCTTCCATACCTTTAGCTAATTCTGATAGATTTTTTCCTTCTGTAATTAAAACTTCAAGCATTTTTAAACTAGTTAAAATTCCATCCCCTGTTGGGAAAATATCAAGAAAAATTGTATGTCCTGATTGTTCTCCTCCTAAATTAGATCCTCTTTTAATCATTTCTTCAAGGACATATTTATCTCCTACAGGAGTTCGTATTAAAGTGAGTCCTTTCTTTTGTAAAGCAATTTCCAATCCAAGATTGCTCATAATTGTAGCAATAATTTCAGGTGAGCTAAGTTTTCCTTTTTTCTTTAAAAAATCAGCTAAAATGAACAAAGTATAATCTCCATTTAATATTTTTCCTTTTTCATCTACCCAAATAGCCCTATCAGTATCACCATCATAAGCTATTCCCAAATTAGCTTTATTTTTAATTACTTCTTGAGCTAAAGATTCTGGATATAATGAACCGCAATTAAGATTAATATTTTTTCCATTTGGTTTATTATTTAATGGAATTACTTTTAAACCTAATTCTGAAAAAATTTGTGGTGCAATAAAAGAGGAAGCTCCATTACTACAATCTATTACTAATTTTATATCTTGATTAAAATGAATATTTGAAAATTGAGATTTTAAAAATTTAATATAAGTATCCCTAAGAGCTTTGTTAATAATTATTTGATTTTCTTGCTGGAGGGATTCCCTAATAATTGATTTTCTTTCAATAAGATATTCTTCAATTTTTTCTTCTATCTCAGAAGAAATTTTAGTCCCTTTTGAGGAAAATATTTTTATTCCATTATCATAATAAGGATTATGAGAAGCTGAAATAACAATTCCAGCTGAATAGTTAAATTTTGCTGTAAGATAAGCTATTGCTGAAGTAGGTAATACACCAGCTGAGTGAGTTTCTCCCTTTTCACTTAATATTCCTGCACAAAGGGCCTTCTCAATCCATTCCCCTGATTCTCTTGTATCTCTTCCAATTAAAATTAGTGGTTTTTTACCCAATTTATTAATTAAAATATGAGTTAAGGCTTTTCCAATTAGGAAAACAGATGAATGGTCAAGAGGAAATTCTCCTGCTTTTGCCCTAATTCCATCTGTTCCAAAAAATTTGTGCATTACTTCTATAATTTTTATTAACTTAAAGAGAAAATGTCAATTACTTCTTTTCATTCATTACATCTTCTACCTGAACAATATTTATTCTAATTCTTACTTCCTCTTCTGAAGCTAATCTTAAATATGGATTTGGTAAAATAAGAGTAGGTTTGATTTCTATGCTTGTTTCAAGATTTGAAATATCAATTGGAGAAGTTCTTATTTTTTCTCCAGGAATAACCTTACTTTCTGGACCTTGAACCTTTACTACTGGAGGAATGATTTCAATTTTTTCTATTTTTAAATGAGAAGATAGTTCCCCAACTATATAGGGTTCTATTTTTAAATAAGTTTCTTTTGTTCTTTCAAGTTTTAAATGCACTGAATTTGGGGTAATACTTAAAACTTCTGAATCCTCTGGAAGAGTAACCATATCTTTGGTAATGGGATATTCTTCTTGAAGAGGAGAAGCATTTTCTAAATTTAATTTAGCAGTAACTGTAAGGGGAGTAATTTTTTCTAAAATACTTTTAGGAGCACGGACAATAATATAAACTGATTGGGGCGGCCTTTCAATTATTTCTAAATTTGGTGGGATATTGTAAATTTCCAGTGGAATGGTCAAGTGTTTTTCAGCATAGGTCCTTACTCTCGGAATTAAAGTTAGCCAAATAATAAAAGAAAGAAGAAGGGAAAATAATTTGAGTTCCCAATTTTTGAAAAATAGATTTTTTATCCTTTTTTTCATTTTACTCCAAAATATTCAATTAACCTTTTTAGTAATTTTTCCCTGTCGAAATTTATTTCTAAGGTTCCCCTAATTGCCAGAGAAATTTTCCCTGTTTCTTCTGAAACAACAATAACCGCAGCGTCTGCTTCCTGAGATAATCCAACCGCAGCTAAGTGTCTTGTTCTCGGACTGAATTCCCTTCCTAAGGAATGTATAGGAGGAAGGGGAAGCAAACAGCCTGCAGCAGTTATTTTGTTATTTCTAATTATTACAGCTCCATCATGAAGAGGAGAACGAGGAAAGAAAAGACTTACAAGTAAATCCCTTGAAATTTCAGCTCCTATTTTCGTACCACGGTCAGCATAACTTTGTAATGCAATTTCTTTTTCAATTGCAATTAAAGCGCCGATCTTTTTCTTCGAGAGAAAATCAGCAGCTAAAACGATTTCTTCAAGGCTTTCCTTTGTAGTTTGGGGAGAGGATGGTAATCTAAGCGTTCTTGAGCCGAGTTCAGCCAGGAATCTTCTTATTTCTTGTTGAAAAAGAACTATTATAGCAATTATTAAATAGGTGAAGAAATTTCTAATAAGCCAGTTAGATGTAATTAAATTAGTCCATTTAGTTACAATATATAAAAGCCCTATAATCCCAAGCCCAATAGCCATTTGATAAGCTTTTGTATCTTTAATTAGGAGAAATAAATGATAAAGGATAAAGGAGACTAATATAATATCAATTAAATCAGTAAAATTGAACTGTGATATCGCATTCCAAAATTCTGAAAAGGGCATTTATATAAACTTAATACTAAAATTTTAGTAAGAAGCAGTTGAAGAGAAAATAGCTTCTGCCATTGTGACTGCTTTCTTAACTGCTCCTACATCATGAACTCTTAAAATATGAGCTCCTCTTTCAAGAGCAATTATTGAAGAAACAATTGTTCCTTCAAGTCTCTGATTTGGAGAAGTTTCGAGAACCTGTCCAATAAATGATTTTCTTGAAGGTCCTACAAGAATTGGTCTTTCTAATTCATTTAAAAAAGATAAACCCTCAATTATTTTTAAATTGTCTTTCCAAGTTTTTCCAAATCCTATTCCAGGGTCTATTATAATTTTTTCTCTTTTTACCCCCTTTTTAACTGCTTCTTCTATTTTTTCCTTTAAAAAAGATTTTATTTCCCCAAATAAATTTTTATAGATTGGGTTTATTTGCATTGTTTTGGGAGTGCCTTTCATATGCATTATAATGTATGGAACATTTTTTTCTGCAACAATTGAAACTACTTTTGGATCAAATCTGAAAGCACTTATATCATTAACAATATCTGCCCCTTCCTCAAGTGCTTGTTTTATAACTTCTGATTTATAAGAATCTATGGAAATTAAAATTTGAGTTCTTTTTCTTAATTCTTTTATTACAGGAATAACTCTTTTTAATTCTTCCTCCACTGGCACTGATTTAGATCCAGGACGAGTACTTTCTCCACCAATATCCACAATATCTGCTCCTTCAGCAGCTAATTTTAATGCATGCTCTACTGCTTTTTCCTTATCAAAATATAAACCACCATTAGAAAAAGAGTCTGGAGTAACATTTACAATTCCCATTATCCATGTTTTATCACCCAGAATATAGTTTTTACCTCTTATTTCGATTTTGAATTTTTTTCTCATGCCTCGACTATCTCTGGTTTCCCAATGGTTTTAACCTTTTTTACTTTTTTGCGAGAAGGACTGAGGCGTTTTTTTTCCTTTACTATACCTTTTGCTTGCTTTTGATTAGAAATTATTTTGTTTATTTCTCGTGAGGTTAATACTTCCTTTTCAAGGAGTTCTTTTGCAATTTTTATTAGTTTTTCTTTATTTTCTTCTATTAATTGGCGTGCACGCTGATAGTTACGGTTGATGATTTTTTTAACCTCTTCATCAATTTTCCGGGCAGTTTCTTCACTAAAATTCTTATGCATTACCAAATCTCTTCCTAAAAAAACTAAATCATTTGTTTCACCAAAAGTTAAAGGACCTAAGTCAGACATTCCCCATTGACAAACCATTTTTCTTGCAATTTCAGTGGCTTTTTCAAAATCATTAGCAGCACCTGTTGTCAGTTTTTTAAGAACTAATTCTTCTGCAACCCTACCTGCAAGAAGTACTGTTAATTGTGCCTCAAGATAGTCCTTAGAATAAGTATATCTATCATCGAGGGGAAGTTGTTGAGTCATTCCTAAAGCAAAACCTCGAGGTATTATTGTTACTTTATGTATTGGATCTGCTTCAGGAAGAAGAGCTGCAACCAAAGCATGTCCAGATTCATGATAAGCAGTTGCTCTTTTTTCCTCTTCACTTATAATTAAACTTTTTCTTTCTGTTCCCATTAGTACTTTATCTTTTGCATATTCAAAATCCCTCATATAAACTTTATTTTGACCTTTACGCGCAGCTATTAAAGCAGCTTCATTTACCATATTTGCAAGATCAGCTCCTGAAAAACCAGGAGTTGAGCGGGCAAGTATTTTTAAATTTACATCTTTAGAAAGGGGTATTTTTCTGGTATGGACTTTAAGAATTTCCTCTCTTCCTTTTGCATCTGGCATATTAACAACGATTCTTCTATCAAATCTTCCAGGACGGAGCAAAGCTCGATCTAAAATATCTGGACGATTAGTAGCAGCAATTACAATTATTCCTTCGTTAGAATCAAAACCATCCATTTCAACTAAAAGTTGATTTAGAGTCTGTTCTCTTTCATCATGACCTCCACCCAGACCCGCACCCCTTTGTCTACCGACTGCATCAATCTCATCGATAAAAATCAAACATGGAGCATGTTTTTTTCCTTGTTCAAAAAGATCCCTTACGCGGGAGGCTCCAACTCCCACAAACATTTCAACAAAATCTGAGCCACTTATGGAAAAGAAGGGAACATTAGCTTCTCCAGCAACTGCTCTTGCAAGTAAAGTTTTACCTGTTCCAGGAGCACCTACTAAAAGGACTCCTTTTGGTATTTTTCCTCCCAATTTCTGAAACTTTTGAGGATTTTTTAAAAACTCTATTATTTCCTTTAATTCCTCCTTTGCTTCTTCCACTCCTGCAACGTCTTTGAAAGTAATTCTTTTCTGAGTTTCAGAAAAAAGTTTAGCTCTACTTTTTCCAAAAGACAGGGCCTTATTTCCTCCTGCTTGCGTCTGTTTCATGAAAAGTATCCAGAAAACAATAAGAATTAACATGGGTAGCCAAACAAATAGGTTTGATAACCAAGGACTCCTCGAGGTGTTTTTTGCAGATATTTCGACATTATGTTTACGTAAAATACTTACCAAATCGTTAAATTGGGGAGGAGAATAAGTTCTAAATGAAGCACCATCCCTATATTTTCCTTTAATTTCATTGCCAGCTATAGTAACTTCAGCTATTTTATTATTTTCTACTTCATCCAGAAATTCACTGAATTTTAGTTCCTTTCTCGAAGCACCTGGAGACTGAAGAAGGCTCCACAGAATAATGATTACAATTCCTGCAATTATCCAAAAGAATAAATTTTTGAAAGGCCTATTCTTTTTTGGCATTAATTTACCTCATTTCTTTGTCTTTATTTTAACATTTTTTATTCTTTTTGTGAATTAAATAATTTTTAAATTACAATTGTTGTTGATAGCTTTTCCATTTCTCCTCTAAATCAGGAAGTTCTAAAGTTTCCATTAAATAATTAGCGAATTCTTTTCCTGTTGCACCTCCTGGTCTTCCAGTAATAACTAATTTCTTTTCAAATTGTCCGCATATATCCAGCGCCATCTCTAATTTTTGTGCTTTATCCTCATAACCAACATGATTTAGAAGCATTGCTCCTGCTCGGATTATACTTGATGGGTCCGCATATTGAGCTCTTCCTTCTTTAACCATTCGTGGAGCTGAACCATGTATAGCCTCAAACATTGCATATCTTTTTCCTATATTAGCACTTCCTGCTGTGCCAACTCCTCCTTGAAATTCAGCTGCTTCGTCAGTAAGAATATCACCATAGAGATTAGGCAGGACAAAAACACGGAATTGAGTTCTTCGCTTTGGATCAACCAATTTTGCTGTCATAATATCAATATACCAGTCGTCACACTCAATTTCTGGATATTCCTTTGCAATTTTATAACCAATTTCTAAAAATTTCCCATCTGTAGTTTTTACAACATTTGCTTTTGTTACTATAGTAACTCTATTTATCTTATTCTTCCTTGCATATTCAAACGCAAGTCTTATAATTCTCTCAGCTCCTTGCGTAGTTATTACTTTAAAATCAATTGCTAAATCCTCAGTTACATTTATCCCTTTACTTCCAAGAATGTATGCACCTTCTGTATTTTCTCGAAAAAATATCCAATCAATACCTTCTTTGGGAACTCTTACTGGTCTTACATTTGCGAATAAATCGAGCTCTCTTCTCATAGCAACATTTGCACTTTCAATATTTGGCCAAGGATCTCCTTTACGGGGAGTTGTGGTTGGACCTTTTAAAATGACATGGCATTTTTTTATTTCAGTAAGTACATTATCAGGTATAGCTTTCATATGTTTGGCTCTATTTTCAATTGTTAGTCCCTCAATATTTCTAAATTCAATTTTACCTTTTTCTTTCTCCTTTTTTAATAAAAATTCAAGAACTCTTCTTGCTTCTTGAGCAATATACGGTCCTATACCATCTCCACCTACAATTCCAATAATAATAGGTTTAAGTTTTTTGTAATCAATCCACTCTTCCTCTCTTTTCATTCTTTCAATTCTTTCTATTTGTTCATGAATTAATTTAGTAAAATGTTCTTTTGCTTTTTCAATTGCATTATTATTCATCTTATACCTCCTGGAATAATTAATATAATATTAATTCTCAGTATTGAATTGTAAAATTTTAGACTAAGAAAATCAATTATAATTACAAAAATCAATGATAGTTTCTATTAAAATTTGAGCAACATAAATAATTGACTTAAAATCTACAAATTCTATGGATGCGTGTAGCCCTTCACCAGAGGGACCAAAAATAACAGTTGGAATATTTGACTCTTTTAAAATTGAACCATCCGTCCAAAAACTTAAACCAGTGAATTTAGGTTTTCTCCCTAAAACTTTTTCATACGCTCTTACAAGTGAATTAATAATTAACTCATTTTTATCTATTTCAAAAGCCGAGCGGCTAAAAAATATTTCTGATTCTGCTTTAAATTGTTTATCCTTATTTGATATTTTTTCAATTAAATTTTTTATTTCTTTTTCAATTGTTTTTTCATCTTCATTGGGAAGTGTTCTCCTTTCTAATTCGATTTTGCAATAGTTTGGATAAGTGCTTATTTCAGTTCCTCCATGGATTTTTGAAGCATGGATAGAAGGGGAGCCAAGTAATGGATGAACTTTTTTAGATAGAACATTTTCTGCAAAATTTTCTATTTCATTTAAAAATTTACTAGCTTTAATAATAGCATCTATACCTAATAAAGGTTGACTTCCATGTGCAGCTTTTCCAAAAACTTCTACTTTAATCCAAGCAAAACCTTTATGAGCAATTCCAATTTCTAAATTAGTTGGCTCACATACAATAGCTGCATCTGTATGATATTTTTTAATTAAAGCTTCTGTTCCTTTACTCATATATTCCTCATCCGCAACAAATGCAAGAATTACATTTCCTTTTAATTTAATCCCTGAATTTATAATTGTATTTATTGCTATAAGCATAGCAGATAAACCACTTTTCATATCGATACTCCCTCTGCCATAAACTTTACCATTTTCATATTTTGGATAAAAAGGTTCAATTTTCATATCATTAATTCCTACTGTATCCATATGACCATTTAACATAAGGGATTTGCCATTGTCGTATCCTCTTAATATTCCAATAACATTAATTCTATTTTGTCCAATTTCCTGATATTCTACTTTTAATCCTATTTCACTAAGACACTTTCCTATATAATATGCAATTTTTTCCTCACCCATTCCATTTTTTGATAAAGAGGGATTTACAGAATTAATACTAATCATTTCTTTAAGAATCTCTAATAATTTTTTTTCATTTATGAAAAATTTAATCATAATTGATTTGTTTTTTATTATGCCAGAATAAATTTAAAATTCTTTAAATTATAATTTTTATTTCATATTTTATTTTCCGCAATCTCCATAATTATAGTTAAAAGGAAATTTTGCCCTTGATTTATTATTTTCTTTCATGGTTTTAAATCTTTCATATTTAATTTTATCATAATTGCATACAATTTAACATTTACCTCGTTTTTTAATAAAATTTTTAACTTTCAGTTTAACGGTAATTACCTTATTAATTTCTTCTTTCGAAAAACAGGAAAGACTTCCCGAGCAATATTTTATGATACAAATAAAAAACTTTTTTCAAAGCTTATTTTTTGTATTTGCATTACTTTAAAAAATTTTATTTTTCAGCTGGTGCGTAAAAACATCTTTTTGGAGAAATTATTTTACCTTTTTTCTTCAACTCTTTTATAATTTTTGAAACTTCCTTATTATCAATTCCAGCAGCTTTTGCAATATCACCTGGCCTGAGAGGTTTTCCAGCTTTTTTCATTACATCTAATATAATTTGTTCTTTGGTTGACATTTTAACCTCCAGTTTTTATTTAAATATTTCTCCTGTTTCTTTATACCAAAATAATAAGTCAAGATGTGTTAAAGGTATATTGATTTGTTGAGCTAATTTTCTCATTTTTTCTTCAATTTCGAGATATTTTGTTTTTGATAATGACTTAGGAATTGTGTTTATTTCTCCAAGAAGTCTTAAATTTCTCAAAATGTGTCTATCAAGAATTGCGAAATTTTCTCCAAATCCAATATTTCTTAGGAAATGGCTTGCTTCCTTATAACCAATCCCTTTAACATTTAGCACTAACCATCTCCTTGCTTCATTAGCATTCAGAAATTCACTTATTTTTGCTCTAATGGATACTTTTCCATTAATTGAAAATTGTTTTCTTGCCTCAATTATGTAATATGCTTTGTTATATTTGAATCGCACAAAATTTAATTCCCTGGCAATTTCATCTGCATTACCTTTCCATAAGAGATTTTTATTTAAAAGATTCTCCACAGCTTGCCAACATAGTTTTGCCTTAGATTGAGGAGTCAAAATACAGAAAATTAATTCAATAAAAATTTTTTCTTCTTTCCCTTCCTCCCAGATTTTCTTAAATTCATTTAGTCTTGATTCTATTTCTTTCTTTATAGATGGGTAAATTTTTTTTAATTCTTCAATAAAATTTCTATTACTTTCTTGCTTCATTTAAATTTACCTATTTAAGGATGCTTTTCGGAAGATTTAAAATTGATTTAAAATTCGGGCACTCCTCAAAATATAATAATTAGTTTTTCATTTTATCTTTTATAAGCTGAATTATACTTAATTTTATAAAATTTCCTTTTTCCAATTTTAAGAATTATTTCTTTTTCTAATTTTATTTTTAATGTTATATCATTTACTCTCACTCCATTTAAATATACTCCTCCCTGTTGAATGAGTCTTTTAGCTTCTTTTTTAGAAGGGAGAATAGCATTATCTACCAATAAATCAAGTATGTTTGTTTCCTTTTTAAAAATTTTTATTTCCTTTATCTGTTCAGGAAGTTCCTTATATTTAAAGACACGATCAAATTCTTCAGATGCTTTTTCAGCATCTTCTTTACTCCAGAAATCAGTAATAATAATTTTTGCCAATTCTGATTTAGCTTCCTTTGGATGTTGCTTTCCAGCTCTAATGTCTTTCTTTAATTTTTGAATTTCTGAATGAGATAAATCCGTAAGTAACTCATAATAGCGAAACATCAATTCATCTGATATTGACATTATCTTTCCATAAATTTCAGAAGGTGGTTCTGTAATTCCAATATAATTTCCCAGACTCTTGCTCATTTTTTCAATGCCATCAAGACCTTCTAAAAGTGGCATAGTGATTATCACTTGTGGTTCCTGACCATATTCTCTTTGAATTTCTCGCCCCACAAGAAGATTAAATTTTTGATCTGTTCCTCCCATTTCTACATCAGCTTTTAATACCACAGAATCATATGCCTGCATAAGTGGATAGAGAATTTCATGGACGGATATTGGTAAATTTTTTTCCATTCTATTTGAAAAATCGTCCCTTTCCAATATCCGAGCTATTGTATATTTTGAAGCAAGACGGATAAAATCAAAACTTGTTAATTTGCTCAACCAGCGAGAGTTAAAATCTATAATTGTTTTTTTTGGGTCAAGGATTTTAAATATTTGTTTTTTATAAGTTTCTGCATTTTTTAAAACTTCTTCTCGAGTCATTGGAGGCCGCGTTGTAGATCTTCCTGATGGATCTCCTATAAGACCTGTGAAATCACCAATTAAAAATATTACCTCATGACCTAAGTCCTGAAAATGTTTCATTTTTCTTATAACAACAGTGTGTCCCAGATGAATATCAGGTGCTGTTGGGTCAAATCCTACTTTTACTCGGAGAGGTTTATTTTCCTTATTAGATTGCTCAAGCTTTTTTAAAAGCTCATCCTCCTGAATTATTTCAACTGTTCCTTTTTTGATGTATTCTAACTGTTCTTCAGGTGAAAGAAATTTTTTCTTCATTTCACCTCATTTCCTCCCTCTATAATTTGAATTATTCTCTAATATAAACTCTTCTTCCTCTGACTTCAAGTTTTCCTTCAAAAAACAATCTAATTGCTTCAGGATATATTTTATGTTCCTGTTCTAAAATTCGAGCTGAAAGAGTCTCTTCAGTATCATATTGAAAAACAGGAACTACAGCTTGGACAATTATAGGTCCAGCATCAACCTCTTCTGTTACAAAATGGACAGTTGCTCCTGAAAATTTAACTCCCCATTCCAAAGCTTGTTTCTGAGCATGAAGACCTGGAAAAGAAGGGAGGAGAGCAGGATGGATATTCATTATTTTATTTCTGAATTGATCTACAAAATAAGGTGTTAATATTCGCATATAACCTGCAAGACACACCAGATCCACTTTTCTCTTTTTTAATTCTTCAACAATTCTTTTGTCATAATCTTCTCTTGAAGGAAAATCTTTTGGATCAAGAAATAAAGTTTCAAGTCCTCTTTCTTCAGCTATTTGTAAGCCCCTTGCTTCCTTTTTGTTACTGAATACTAACACAATTTCAGCATTTATTTTCCCTTCTAATATGGCATCATGAATTGCCATAAAATTTGACCCCCTTCCAGATAAAAGAACCGCTATTTTCCCTTTTTTCTTAGGACTGATAAATGCTTTGTTCTCCATTTTTATCCTCTCCTTAATTCCAAGGCACAAAGACACAGAGTAAACAAAAAAGAGAAACTTTGTACCTCTGTCACTTTGTGCCTTTTCCTTTCTTTATATAAATAATTTTTCTCTCGCCTGATTTTATTTTACCAATAATCCAGTATTTCTCTTTTTTGTCTTTTAAATGAGAAATAATTTTTTCTTTATTTTCCGGATGACAAACTAAAATCATTCCGATTCCCATATTAAAAGTTCTGAAACTCTCCTCTTGTTCAAGGTGAGCTTCTTTTATTAGAAGTCTGAAAATAGATGGTATTTCCCATGAATCCAGAAAAATTTCCGCTCTAACATTTTCTGGTAATATACGAATTAAATTATCAGTAATTCCTCCACCAGTAATATGGGCTATTCCTGTTAATAATCCTTTTTTTATTAAACCAGAGACAGAATGAAGATAACTCTTATGAATAGTAAGCAATTCTTCTGCAACAGTTCTACCTAATTCAGAAATATAGGTTTGGGGCTTTAATTTTAATTTTTCAAAAAGAATTTTTCTTGCGAGAGAATATCCATTCGTATGGAGACCTGTTGAAGCAAGACCAATTATTATATTTCCTGCTTTTATATTTGAACCATCAATTATTTTCTCTTTATCAACTATTCCAACTACAAAACCTGCAAGATCATATTCTCCTTTCTTGTAAAAATTAGGCATTTCTGCTGTTTCACCGCCGAGTAAAAGGCAATTATTTTGTTTGCAGGCAATAGCTATTCCTTTTACAATTTCCTCTACAGTTTCTGGTACCAATTTTTCCATTGCTAAGTAATTCATGAAAAAAAGAGGTATTGCTCCATGAACAAGTATGTCATTGACACAGTGGTTGACTAAATCCTGGCCTATAGTCTCGTGTTTATTAATCATAAAAGCAACCTTAAGTTTTGTCCCCACACCATCTACACTTGAGATGAGAAAAGGATTTTTGTAATTTTTAATTGGAATAGGGAAAAATCCTCCGAAATGACCAATTTCCTCAACAGATGTAAGCCCAATTTCTTTAATTATTTTTTTTATCCTTTTTATTGCTTCATTTCCTTTATTAATGTCAACTCCTGCATCCTTATAAGTAATTTTCTTTTTAGTCATCTATTAACCTCTTAAAAAGTAAAGAGTAAAGAGTAAGGTGTTATTTTAAACTAAATTTAGAATAAAAAATTATTTTTCACTCCTTCTCCTTATCCCTTACTCCTCACTCTTTATTCCTAACTTAATTTAAAATAATTTGGTATTGCTTCTTTCCAAGTAGAATAAATTTTTTCAATAGGGAGATTAATGAGTGTTTCTCCTTTTTGTTTTATAATGAAATTATCTTCTTTTACTCGACCAATTACCTGATAAGGAATATTCCATTTATTAACTAATTTCTCAATTTTTTTAATATTGGAAGGAGATGTGCTTATTATAATTCTTGACTGAGACTCTCCGAAAAGAAGGGCATCTAGTCGAATATCATCTTTGAGATTTATTTCAATTCCAAATCTTTTTTCATTAATAAAACAACATTCAGCTAAACATACAGCTAATCCACCTTCTGATACATCATGAGCAGAATTAATGAGTCTTTTGTCTATTAACTCAAGGCAAAAGTGCTGAATTTTCTTTTCAAGTTCAAAATCAATTTCAGGCGGTATACCTCTTTCCTGATTGAAGATAGTTTTTAAATATTCAGATCCTCCAATTTCTTCCTTGTTTTTTCCAAGAAGAATAATATAATCTCCTTTTTCCTTAAAACCTGGAGTCATTATATTAGAAATATTTTCAATTAATCCAACTATCCCCAGTACAGGAGTAGGATAGACTGCAGAACCCATGGTTTCATTATAGAAACTTACGTTTCCTCCAGTAACAGGAATTTCAAAAAATCGGCAGGCTTCTCCCATTCCTTCTACTACTTCTTTAAACTGCCACATAATATCTGGTTTTTCTGGATTTCCAAAATTTAAGCAATTAGTTACTCCAAGAGGTTTTGCTCCAACGCAGGCTAAATTGCGACAGGCCTCAGCCACTGCAATATGAGCACCTCTTCTTGGATTAAGATAAGTATAAAGAGAATTTCCATCAAGTGTTCCTGCTATGGCTTTTTTGGTACCTTTTATTCTCAAAATAGTAGCATCTGCTTTTGGTAGAAGAACTGTATTAATTTGCACCATGTGGTCATATTGTCTGAAAATCCATTCCTTATCAGCAATTGTAGGAGAGGATAAAAGTTTTAAAAAAGTTTCATTTAAATCATTTGGTATGGAAGGAATTTCCATGTAATTTACTTTCTCAAGATAAGAGGGTTTCTTTACTGGTCTTTTATAAACAGGACAATCTCTAACTATGCCTCTTACAGGAATATCAACAACAATTTTGCCTTTTTCTCTTACTATTAATCTTCCCGTGTTAGTGACTCTACCAATTGTGATTGCATCAAGGTCCCATTTTTTGAAAATTTTCTTTGTTTCTTCCTCTTTATCAGCTTTGGCTACCAGAAGCATTCTTTCCTGGGATTCAGAAAGCATTATTTCATAAGAATTCATTCCTTCTTCTCTTTTTGGAACTAAATCAAGATCAATTTCAATTCCCGATCGAGCCTTATCAGCCATTTCAGATGTGGAGCATGTGAGTCCAGCAGCTCCCATATCCTGTATTCCGACTATTAAATCTTTGCTCATTACCTCAAGACAAGCTTCAAGAAGCAGTTTTTCTTTAAAAGGGTCTCCTACTTGGACATTTGGTCTTTTCTCTTCCCAATCCTCATCAAATTCTGCTGAAGCCATAGTTGCTCCATGAATTCCGTCACGCCCTGTCTTAGCTCCAACATACAGAACAGGATTTCCTTTTCCTTTTGCTCTGGCATAAAATATTTTGTTCTTTGGAGCTATTCCAATGCAGCATACATTAACTAAAGGATTTTGAGAGTAACACTGATTAAAATAAGTTTCTCCTCCTACAGTTGGTACTCCAATAGAATTTCCATAGCCAGCTATTCCAGAGATTACTCCTTCCATGATAACTCTGTTTTTTGAGTTATTTAATGGACCAAATCTAAGAGAGTCAAGGACAGCAATTGGACGTGCTCCCATGGTAAAAATGTCTCTTAAAATTCCTCCTACTCCAGTTGCTGCTCCCTGATAGGGTTCTATATAAGATGGATGATTGTGTGATTCTATTTTAAATACCACGGCTAAGCCATCACCAATGTCAATTACTCCTGCATTTTCTCCAGGACCTTGAATAACATGTTTTCCAGTGGTGGGAAGATTCTTTAAATATATTTTTGAACTTTTATAACTGCAGTGTTCTGACCACATTACAGAGAATATTCCAAGTTCAGTAAGATTTGGTTCCCTACCAAGAATATCCACAATTTTTTTGTATTCTTCTTCAGTTAAATTATGTTGTTCAATAATTTTTTTATCCATTTATTTTATCCATGCATTAATCATTGACTTAAAAATATATTGACCATCTTCACTTCCTAAAATTTTCTCTGATGCTCTTTCTGGATGAGGCATAAGACCCATTATATTCCCTTTTTCATTTATTATTCCTGCAATATTTTCCATTGATCCATTAACATTGGCTTCTTCAGTAATTTCACCCTCTGGAGTAGAATAGCGAAGAACTATTTGCTTATTTTTCTTTAATTTTTCAATTACTTCTGGAGGAGCATAATAATTTCCGTCAAAATGAGCTATTGGAATTTTTAATATTTGATGTTTTTTGCATAATTTAGTAAAAGGAGTTTCTGGATTTTCTACTCTGAGATAAACAAACTGGCATAGAAATTTAAGATTTTTGTTTCTTAACATAGCACCTGGCAAAAGACCAAGTTCAAGAAGAATTTGAAAACCATTACAAATACCAAGTACAAGCCCGCCTTTAAGTGCAAATTCCTTTATTTCCTGCATAAGTGGTGAAAATTTTGCAATTGCTCCTGTTCTAAGATAGTCACCATAAGAAAATCCACCTGGTAGGATAACTGCATCAACTCCCTTTAAATCGTGATCTTTATGCCAAAGAAAAACAGTGTGTTGTTTAAGTACTTCTTTAAGGACATAATAGGTATCATAGTCACAATTTGAGCCGGGGAATATTACAACTCCGAATTTCATATTTTATTTTTCAATAATTTCCCAATGAAATTTTTCAATTACTGGATTTGCTAAAACTTTATCTGCAATTTCCTGAAGATATTTCTTTGCATCTTCTGTACCAATGTCGTCTATTTCAATATCAAAAACTTTCCCCTGTCTTACATCTTTTATGAATTTATAACCGAGATTATGGAGGGCATTTTTAATTGTTAATCCTTGAGGATCCAATACTTCATCTTTAAAGGAAACAATTACTCTTGCTTTCATTCTGATAATACCTTATTAAAAATATAATCTATTTTTTCCAGATAAGACTTTAAGCTAAAACAATTTTCAATTTCCTTTTCTGAGAGATGTTGAGTTATTTCTTTATCCTGTTTAATCAATTCTTTAAATTCTTTCTTTTCTTCCCATGATTTTAAACTATTCTTTTGAACTAATTCATAGGCTTTTTCGCGACTTAGGCCTTTTTCAGTAAGCGAAAGAAGCACCCGCTGCGAGAAGATGAGTCCTTTTGTAAGGTAAATATTTTGTTTCATTTTCTCAGGATAGACAATGAGATTTTTAAGAATATCTTTCATTTCAGCCAAAAGGAAATCAGTTAGAATGAAAGAATCTGGAAAAATTACTCTTTCAACAGAAGAGTGTGAAATATCTCTTTCATGCCATAAAGGAATGTTTTCTAAAGCAGATTGAACATTTGAACGAACAATTCGGGCAAGTCCTGATATTCTCTCTGCTCTTACTGGATTTCTTTTGTGAGGCATGGATGAGGAACCTTTTTGTCCTCGAGTGAATGGTTCTTCGACTTCAAGAACTTCTGTTTTCTGAAGATGCCTTATCTCAGTTGCAAATTTATCTAAGGAGGAACAGAGCAGAGCTAAAGTGAAAAGTACTTCTGCGTGTCTATCGCGCTGGAGAACCTGTGTGGAGATTCGTGCAGGTTCAAGTCCTAATTTTCTAAGTGCTATTTCTTCCAATTTTGGGTCTAAGTGAATATAAGTACCAACTGAACCTGATATTCTTCCAACACTTATAATTTTTAAAGCTCTTTCAAGACGTTCGATGTTCCTTTTCATCTCTTCATACCATACGAGTAACTTTACTCCAAAAGTAATTGGTTCAGCATGCACTCCATGAGTCCGTCCAACCATAATTGTATTTTTATGCTCGAGAGCCTTCTCTTTTATAATTTCTTTGAGTTCAGTTGCGTCTTTTATTATTTTTTCAAGAGATTCCTTTATAAGAAGAGAAAAAGCTGTATCTACAATATCGTATGAAGTTAATCCTAAGTGAATATATCTTGCCTCTTCACCTACATGCTCTGCTACTGAAGTTAGAAAAGCAACTACATCATGTTTAACTACTTTTTCTATTTGGTGTATTTTATCAATAGAGAAAGATGCTTTTTCCTTAATTTTTTTTATAGATTCAGGTGGAATTTTTCCTAATTCAGACCAGGCTTCACACACAGCAATTTCAACATCAAGCCATTTCTGATATTTGTTTTTTTCCTCCCAAATCCCCCCCATTTCAGCCCGAGTATATCTTTCGATCATTTCTATAATTTCTCCACTAAATCAAGGTTAAAATATATCAGTAAGAAGTGAGTATGTCAATTTAAATTGGAAAATCGATAGAGATAAAGAAGAATGATTCTTTTTGACTTTTGAACTAAAAGTAATGAAATGAGTTTTAGAAATTAGAATCTAATATTTATTTCTTTAATAAGACAGCCCAAAAATTTCTCCAGATCTTCTATTAATTTGAGATTTTTAAAGACTTTTTCCATGTCAAGGTATAAATATTCATGAACTATTATATTCCTGAAACCCATTATTTGATATGCTTTTTTACTAAAGTTATCAGGAAGTATCTTATGTTGATTTAAAATTCTCACAATGTCCCTATAGCTTGCTGGGCGCTCTAAATTTTTTTTAGAAATTACATAATTACCTATATCGGCTATAGCTTCAATTGCTATCTGAAAATTCCTTAAAGCACTATCTTGTAATTTCCAGTCCTCAAAAAATTTCTGTTTTCCTTCTGCTCGAATTGATTTCAATTTTTCAAGTGCTTTTCTGAAATAATACACTCTTTTTTCAATAACCTCATTCAATTTTTAACTCCCTTTTTACTTTGGAAAAAAATTCTTTTATCATCCTTCTCCTATAATATTCAAAATCCATATAATACTTGATAATTTTTTTCTCATATTCAATTCTTGATTTCTCATCTTTTGAAATAAAAAGAAAACCATTTTTTATGATGTTAAAGGAAATTTCCACATTTGCTTCATTTAATATCACTATATCTACTTCATCTGTTTTAAGAATAGAAGTTACAAGATTGTTCAATCCAATCTTTCTTTCAAAAAAATCCTTTGAAGTATTTTTGAGAAAAATTGCTATATCAAAATCTGATAAAGGACCTTCTCTTCCTTCTGCGTATGAACCAAATATATAAGCAAAAATAACATCCTTCTCCTTTTCTAACTCCTTTTTCAAAACAGGAAACATTTTTTTTAAATCGTGTTTGATTAGTTTTCTTCTTATCATCAGGATTCCCTTTTCTCTTTAAGATTAGTCTTTTCCTTTTAAAATGTCAATCTCGATTTATGCTATAAGAACACCTTTTTAAAGTAATAAGAAAAATTAAAACCAATGATTATTTTTCCTTCTCATATCTCTCCATCTTAGAAGGAGCCTACTTTTCACCATTTCTATAATTTCTCTCTGAATTAAGATAAAAATTTTTAATAAGAAGCGAGTGTGACAATTTAAGTAAAATAGATTTCGTTTTTTAATGAAATTAAGATTTCTTTTACATAAAATTATTTTCCTGTTAATATCCTTAATGTCCTTTTTGCCTTTTCATGAAATTTTGCTTTTTTTGGGTCTCGTAAAATTTCTCGCACTAAATAGGCATCCTCTACAGTTCCATATTTCTCAAGAAACCTTAAGGCAATGCCTGTTTTCTCATTAATTGCTTCTCGTGCCATTTGACGAATTTTATCCTTTCCAAATTTCTTATAGAAAATGTTCACCAAAAATCTATCTTTAATTTTTATTAAAGATTCGAGTCGGGATAGAATTGATAAGAATTTATGGCTTTTTATGTTATTAGCACAAGTTTTACAAGCAATTATCGCCGATGGACTAACTTCCCACTTTGATTGCCTTGTTCCCAATTCTAAGGCTAAAGTTGCAATAATTATAGTTTCTACATCTTGTCCACTTAATAAATCAGAGAGAACTTTTTTCACTTCAGGAGACCCAATCATTACCAAACCTTCCGCTGCTGCCCAAGAAATTTCTAATGGAGAGTCCCCTAACCAGCCCCTCTGTTCCCAAATTTTTGGAGGATTCACAAGGAGTTCTCTAAATCTTTTGATATCCTCTGGTGTTGCCAGTTCAGTAAGATTTTTAACTATCCAAGCAAAGTCAATCCATAATAATTGAGGAACTGAATCTATTATTTCAGATCGTTTTTTAATATCAGTTGTTGATTCTAATTCTTTCATTGCGAAATCTATCTCCAGTCGATTTTCTATAACATTATCAATAATGATTCTAAGAAGAGTCCTTAATTCATCTTTGGAAAGCATTTCAACTGCTCTAAAATATGCTTCTCCTATGAGAGGGTCGAATTGACCAGTAAGAACAGAATATGCTGTGTCAGGGTCTTTTAAAGTAATTGCTTTCTTGGCTTTACTATAAACTACTTCTGCTTGTTTTTCTGTCCATTCCTCTATGTTATATTCACCTAAATCCATAAGAGCCTCAAAAGCAGTTTGATATATAGATAAATATTTATCTTTAGTAAGTTGCTTTAGAATTTTGATTCCTTCATTGTATAATTTGTTTTTCTTTTTGGAGCGTAAATAGTTTAAAAATATTTGTATAACCTCTATTGCTTCAAATCGTACAACCCATCTTGGGTCATTCGCTCGTTTCCTAAGAATAGTAATAAGAATTTCATCTGGTAAAACACCTATCGCCCCTTCTAATAAACGAGCAGCAATTGCACGAGCAGAAGGAAGGTATTCTTCCACATTCAATATTTCATCAATTACATCACTTGGTAGATTTCTACGGGGTGGAAAATAATGGATTAAACTAAAGAGGAAACTTCCAGCTTTTGCTTCTGGCCCTGACCGCCATCCTCCACCAAGTTCATCAAAAATAGATTCATCTTTTCCGGGAGGAATAAGCTTCTTTTGTTCTTCACTCATAATTTCCAAAAGTTTACGAATACACCAAGACTCAGCCCCACCAAACTTAATTATATTGACAGCCTTTTCACGGTGAGCCTGTATTTTAGATTTTAAAAATGTAGATACTATACTTCGTGCAGCGTTATTTGCATTGATTCCTGCCTCTCGACGTAAAGCGTAACCAACTAAGGCTTCATTCCCATTTTCTAAAGCAATTTTTAATATCTCTATTGTTCTTTTTGGTTCAATACCATGCAATGAATATAAAATACAATCATTCCACCAAGCATCTTTAACTAATTCGATAAGTTTAGGGCTTATTGTATTAAATTCCTCTATTAGCTTTAAGGAAGTAAAGTATTCTTGCCATATTTCGTGAACAAAAGATATTTTTCCTCCAAATGCTCTGATAAATCCTGAATTAAGGAGATTTAACCATAAACTATTACCCGAATAGCCCAAATTTCTTTCGCCCCCCATTTGAAGAAACCATTGTAAAACTTTTTCCCGAGTGCTACTTAATTCTTCAGCCATTTTAGAATTCTCTTTCATCCAAAATGCAATTTCAGCTAAGCACTTTTGAATATCAACTGAAATATTTACCGACTCCTCATTTATTACATTTTCTTCAAGACGTCGTTTAACTATACCTTCTAACAGAATGCGCTGATTAGATGGAAGTTCTCCTGATGCATGATATTCTTCAACGAGAAGTTTTGCAAATAAAGGACGTGATAATAGGTTTTCTTTTATTCCACTTAATTGAGATTTTGAAAGAAAATCGCGAATTGTTTCTTGGGATCCTATAGATATAGTGAGGTATTCTATAATTTGTGATTCCGACCATGGTTGTAGTTGAATTGTGGATATTTCTTGAAATTCTTTCTTATAATACTCTGACCGACAAGTGACAATTATTTGATGGTGTGGATATAAAGACATGAGATGTTTAATTTCCCAGATACAAGCTGCTCGTTCTTTTTCGTTCGTCTCATTTAATCCATCGAAGATAAAAATCAACTTTTTATCTCCTTCTAATAGGAGATTAACATCATCCATACTACATCTTACTCCATGTATTTCTATCGTCTTACGAATTAAATTCGGAATTCCTCCATCTGCACTATAATGAGAAAGTGGAAGTACCAATGGTAATAAAGAATCAGAGTTTATCTCCGTGGATTTCAATTGTTTAAGAGCATATTTGTAGCAAATAACGGTCTTCCCATAACCCATTTCACCTAAGATAATTATTCTAGATTCTTTAGAAATTTCTTCCATGACATCTACTCTCTTAGACAATTTCTGAGGCGATGAAATTATTCCATAAGGTTTAATAAATGGTTCGTTGGATGTGTAGTATTTAAGTAATGCAGATTTTATTTTATTAAAATCTAAAGGGGATGTAGGGCCTTTCAAGATAGTAAGGAAGTCAGTTGATGGCTCAAGGTGTAGGAGTTCTGCAAGACGCTGTACTTCTTTTAATGTTAAACCTGAACCAGGTTTTCCTTCAGAAAAAATCCATTTGCAAGCTTTTGGCAATCCTATTACCTCAATATGCTTATGCTTTTCAATATTTGAATTCTCATTTATATCGGGGACAATAACTATCGCTTTGTATATTGCAGGTGCAGATTTATGTGAATTATTTCGATATTTATGTGAATTTTGAGCAAGAAAATTCAGAAAAGAATAAAAATAATCTTGAATTTGTTGATAAGGGTTCTTGTTTCCCTTATTTAACAGTAACTTAGTTGACTTAGGATTTTCTTGAACATACCATTTACCATTCAAACTTGCCTCTAAAGTTCCTGTAATTGTTTTGAATTCAAGCATAAAAACACCTCTCTCACTGAATACCACCGCGTCAATAGTTCCACCTCTCGGAAGTGCGAAATTCACAAAAATTCCATACCATTCTTCCAAATCTTTTAATCCACGGCATAAATGAATAATTGCTTCTCGCTCACTTCTATAATCAGGTCTTTTCCCTATCCAAATGTTAATTGCCATAATGAGAATTTAAAAATTTATTAAGTTTATTTTTTAAATCCACTATATTTTTTAGACTTCACCTCAAATCTTTACTTGAAATAATTTAGTTCACTTCAAGGAAAAATTCAATCGGTATTTTGGAAATTTTTGTATTTATAATTACAAAAACATTCACCTTAAAAAATATAATATCTTTTATAAGAAGAAGTTTCTCGAGCAAGCCAAATTCTTTCTTTATAGTTTCTCAAAATTTTTTTCACTCTTTATAAAACTGGTAATCTGTTTCCAATATAATACTGCTCTAATCAAAAATCCTATCAAAAAAATAAGAGGTACGATTATATATACAAAAATTATTTTATTGGAATCTGATCCATCGAATAAATATAATCCAAGTATTACAAAAATCAAAGCGCCACAAATGCAATATAAAGGATTAAACCAAATATAAAATTTTAATCTATTAAGAATCTCTTTATTTTTGTTTAACTCATTGGAAGCCCTTCGGTACATATTCACAAAGGCCATTGCTGCAATTAAACAAACAACTGCAGCTACAAAAAGCCACAATTTAAATTCTAAACTAATCGTGTGAATCAACAGTATTTCTGACGCTCCTAATACAAATGGAATTAATGAATCTACAAGGTTCGGAATCCAGACAAATGCTGCAACTCCCATCACATATTCATTCCAAGCTGCAACAATGGTTAAAAATGTTATTCCTATCAATATATAGTGTATTGATGAAAATGTATTAAATTTTTCTTCACACATCCATACTAGATATCCTAATACAGTGGCCTGAATTATACTCAATAATGTTAAATACGATGAGGGGAATAATGAATAAAGCCTTTCGAGGGCATCTTTTTTATTATTATCGTTAAAATGTTTATTCATAACCTCCCTCTTCTAATCCAATTTTTGTTATTTAAATAATACTTACTTCATTAATTTGAGTCAAGCAAGCTGGAAAGAAATGATTTTTTAATACTATCATATATAAACGTATCTTTGGCCTTGCTTTTTTTATCCGAAAACCATATACTTTTTAAAAAATAAAAAGAAATGAAAAAAGTATTGAGTAAAACAGTAAATGAGAAAGAAGTGTGGATATTAACACCTGATCTTTCTTTTTCAAGCTACATATACAATCCTGAAGGTATAAATTATTTAGATATATTTTACCGTTTTGCTCAATATTGGCCAACAAATGAAGCTATAAAAGATTTATTTAAAGATTCTGCAATAGCATTAAACAATAAGATAGAGCAATTATTGTTTCTCATTAAAGAATTAGATAAAAAAAGACAATATTTACTAAAAATAGAAAAGCCTAAGAGAAAGATTTATAGTTATAGACCATATCAGCATTTCCTTGCATTAATAGAAGCGAGTTTGAATGTTATTCATAGCATAAAAGATCTAATAGAAAGAATAGATGATCGTTATTTAAAAAGAGACTATTATAGAGAAATTATAAATCAAGACTGGTTTGAATACCTCATGGCCTTTCGAGCTCTAATTCACCATATTGAGAGTCCATTAATCACGATAGAGCAAGGTAAAATAATCTTTCAATTTGAGAGAATAAATGAATTACATAGATATAAAAAAATATTAAAAATATTGAAAATCTCTCCAACTCACAATTTACAGATAAAATTTAATGTACAATTAGAGTATATCAAAAATATAATTTTCAACATTCTATTACCTTCACTTAATACTTGGGCAAAAAAGCATATAGATGAACTAGATCAAGATTTAGAAATAGACATTATTACTGGATTTAGAAAAAATGGCTCATTTAAGACTAAAAAGATTAGTCTAAAAACAATCCTAAAAATTGCAAGTCACAAATATAAATGTTTGATTTAAATTTTTCTAATTCTAAAATTTTTTAGACTGGGATTTATGTAATTACCACAGATTTCTTAAAAACATGCAATTTTAAAATTAAAAAAGAAGATAAGTTATTTATAAACTTCTTTCCCGTATCTAATCCGATATATGTACACTATTTTTTCTTTAAATTGCTTATTTTACTTAGAATATTAAGAATAAATTGTGAATTTAAAAACTGAGTTAAGTGAAGAGGAAAATGTCTATAATCGAGAAATTGAAAAAATATTTTGATAAAAGAAAGGATGTGGCATTTGCTTTTCTTTTTGGTTCTGAGGCTAAAGGGACTGCAACGAAAATTTCCGATATAGACATAGCTATATATTTTTATCCAAAAGAAAAAGGAAAAATAGGAAATGAAGAAGAAGTTTTCTATCAAACAGAGAATGAAATACGGAGTGATTTAGAAAATATTCTTCAGAAAAATGTTGAACTTTTAGTTCTCAATCGAGTTTCAACACTTGTAGCAGCAAGTGCTATAAGAGGAAAGCTGATATTAGTAAAAGATTGGGGATTATATTTCGATTTCATGTTAGTGATAACAAGAGAGGCAGAGGATTTTATGAATTTTATAATAGAAGATTATAAGGAGAGAACATCAGAACTTTTATATAAAAATTTTTTAAAAAGTGTGAAGAAATATCTTCAAAGAGAATAATTTTTAATAAATATTTTTTCAATCATTAAAAAACTTAAATTTATAAAGTAAAACAATTATATAAAATATAAAAATTACTTTTTTAAAGAATATCAAGACTTGATTCACTAATTCATAGAAAATCGGAAAACACAAATTAATAAAAATTCTAAATTACAAATAAATTCTAATTTCTAAAATCACAATGACTGAAATAAAATAATAATTCAATTGTTTGTTAGGGATTTATTTGTTATTTAGAATTTGGTATCTGAAATTTATGAATCGTGATTTTTGTGATTAAATTTAGCTATATTTAGAAAATATAAAAGGAGAAATAATATGTCGAAATTTGATAAATATGTAAAAAAAGCGCTATTATTGGGGGTTTCAAAAGCAAAAATTATTGATACAAAAAATATTGTTGTGGGAAGTTGGGTGAGATTAAAATGTCAATATGGATGTGGCGCTTACAGAGATTGTCTTACATGTCCTCCTTATTCCCCGACTCCAGATTATACTGAGAAAATGCTCAATGAATATTCAAAAGGCCTTTTAATGCAAATTGAAAATATTTCATATGAGGAGGAAGCGCGTATCAGTTTAAAATTTAAAAACATTGTGGCTAATCTTGAAAGAGAAATTTTCTTGGATGGTTATTATAAAGCTTTTGGCATGACCTGTGGTCCTTGTAGATTTTGTCAGATCTGTGATACAAGTAAACCTTGCAAATACCCTCGTAGAGCGAGACCATCTATGGAGGCATGTGGTATTGATGTATATCAGACTGCAAGAAATAGTGGATTCAAATTAGAGGTAGTGAAATCAGAAGATTCTCTTTGTTCATTTGTGTCATTAATATTAATAGAATAGAACCTTTTAGCTTTCTTTAAATTTAAATCTACTTTTAAAATGTCTTAATTTTAGGTCTCTACCATATATTACTTCAACTCCTGGAATTTTATCTTTATTTTTGTGTAATATTGAAATTATTTCCGCAAGAGAAAATAGGTCTTGGTCCTCATAGACCAAGCGCGGTATAGCTGCTCTAACATAATTCACTCTTGGCGAAGGAGGGATTTCTTTTCCATTTTCAAACTTTCCGAAGGTATAAAGACCCAATTCGCAGAGTCTGTGTCCAGCAATCAAAAGTAAAGCTGTAAGAGAAATACCTCCGAAATCTTCATCCTTCATTTTTGTATCTTTAAAGAACTCATCAATATCAATATAAACTGCATGGCCACCTATAGGTTGTTTTATTGGAGATTTGTCTTCTTTGTCTTTCAATAATTCTATTAGCTTTTTACCAAATCTTTGAACTTGCTCTATTCTGTAAGTAAGGTAGTCTTCTCTAATGACAGTTTTTAGCCCTTCTGCCAAAGCTTTTAAGTCTCTTCCTGCTAAGCCTCCATAAGTTGGATGTCCTTCAGTAAGAATTTGGTGGTCAATAAGTTTATTTTGAAAATTTTTATATTTTTCAGTAAAAATACTATTTTCTTTAATTAGAATTCCTCCACCCATGTTGACCAATCCATCTTTTTTGAAACTTATATGAAAACCATCAACATAGGAAAACATTTCATGAACTATTTCTATAATACTTTTTTCCTGATATCCAGGCTCGTTTTTTTGAATAAACCACGCATTTTCAGCAAATCTCGATGCATCGAAAAATAGAGGTATTTCATATTTCTGAGTTATTTGTCTTACTTCCTTGATATTTGCCATAGAAACAGGCTGGCCACCTGCTCTATTATTAGTTATTGTAAGATATACAAGTGGAATCTGATTTCTTATCTTTGGATTTTCTAATAATTTTTTTAACTCCTTTATATCCATATTTCCTTGGAATTTTGCATTAGTATCTTTCTTAAGATATTCTTCACAAAATAGGTTCTTTGCTCCAATGTCATTGTCTTCTATGTTTGCCTCTGTTGTATCAAAATGTCCATTGCTGGGAATAATGAAATATGGTTCCTTTTCTTTCTTTAATTTTTTTGCCTGAATTGTTTCACTTAGAACCTTAAATAATGCATGCTCAGCAGCTCGGCCTTGATGAAATATAAAAAAGTTCTCTGTATATTTATTTTTATTTTCCCATTGTTCTCCAAATGTTTCGACTATTTGTTCCTTTAATATAAAATAACCTTCATTTGAACCATAAGCCTCATCACCTAAAAGAAGCTGAGACCATTGTTCCATTGTCATTGATGTAGTTCCAGAATCTGAAAGTAAATCGCAACCTGAAATTTTTTCAGATGGAAACTTGAATACATTTAAACCTGCTTCTATAACGAGCTGTTTTCTTTCTTCAAAGTCTGAATTCGAACATTTTCTAAATTTTACAGTAGCATTTCTATATGGTCTTCCCCATGTAGTAATATTTCTGAAATCCTTTATAAAATCCTCAATTATTTTCTTGCTCATTACTTCCTCCTTTTATAAAACTTTCATCAATATATTACTCTCAAAAATCATACTATATAAGTTGACAAAAAAACAACTTTAATTAAAGTTCATGATGTAACCTGAAAATATCACCTAAGCTTTATTCAAACTTTTTCTCGTTCTTTTCTTTTTTAGAAAGAATTATAATAAGATACTTCCAAAACCCCGCGATAATGCAAAAATAAAAGGTAGCAATCCAGCGGGGGTTAACGAGTGATGAGGAGGAATTAAACCCTTGCTCACCACCCAAAAAGCATATATGGAAAGATCGGAACATAAAGTAAAATGCAGCTAAAATTGGATGATGAAAGGTGTTAGTAGTTTTTCCAGAAGCTGAATTATTGGTAAAGATTTTATTTTGTATAATAATAAGCAGGACGCCAATTATAGCTTGATAAATTATAAATTAAAATATGATAAAAAAATCCTTGTCTTAAAATTCATTTTATTTTACATATAAACATTATATACTACTGAGTTAATTTTTGCTATTTATTAAATAGAAATGGGAAACGAAAAAGATATAAAATTAGGAATAGACATTGGTTCAGTAACTATAGGTATTGCTCTAATTGAAGAGAATAAATTGCTTGCTACTTATTACGAGTTTCATAATGGCGATATTAAAAATACTTTAATTGAGCTTCTAAGGTGTTTAAATATTTCTAAGGCAAAAGTTGGATTTACTGGTAGGGCAACTCGAGTTCTGAGTGATTTTAAAACCATAGATGATGTAATTGCCACAATTGAAGGTATTAAATGGACAATTAAAGAAAACCCTTCTTATATCCTAATGATAGGTGGAGAATCTTTCTTATTAATTGAGTTAGATGAAAATGGAACTTATAGGTCTCATGAGATTAATACTGATTGTGCTTCAGGAACTGGGATTTTCCTTGAGCAGCAAGCAGCACGATTAGGTTTAAGTATTCAACAATTGGCAGAAATGGCTGGTGAATATAAAGGAGTTGCCCCATTAATAGCAACAAGATGTGCTGTATTTGCTAAAAGTGATCTTATTCATAGACAACAGGAAGGCTATTCTGTAGAGAGTATTGCTGCTGGTTTATGCGATGGGGTTGCACGTAGTATTGTTGATACCATAATTAAAGGAAGGGAACTTGAAAATAAACTTTATATAGTAGGTGGGGTGACATTAAATAAACGAGTTATCTCTGTTTTAGAAGAATTATTAAATTGTGAAATAACAGTTGTTTCTAAAGCAGAGATAATTCCAGCTATTGGAGCTGCTATTCTGGCTGAGGAGCTGATTAATATAGATACATTAAATTCCAGAATTTCTATAAGCTCTGATAATAAAAATATTCCTTTAAATCCTCCGCTTGTTCTTAAATTATCTCAATATCCTAATTTTGATAAAGATATTAGATGGTTAAATGGAGATGTTGAAATTACAATGTATGAGAGCCTTCAGCCTGGAATGACCTATGATGTATATCTTGGATTAGATATTGGATCAACAAGTACAAAATTAGTACTTACTCACAATGATAAAGTCCTTTTTGGATTATATACATATACAAGGTCAGCTCCTGTCAAAGCAACACAAAAATTATTCAAGTCAGTTGCTCAATTGGAAAAGAAATTCAATATTAATTTTAACTGGATAGGGGTAGGCACAACTGGTTCTGGTAGGCAGATTATAGGTAAATTAATAAATGCTGATCTTATAATTAATGAAATTACAGCTCATGCAAAAGCTGCAGTTAAGCTGGATCCAAAAGTTGATACTATTATTGAAATAGGAGGGCAGGATTCAAAATTCATCAGACTCCAGAATGGAGCAATTGTTCAATCTATAATGAATTATATATGTGCTGCTGGAACCGGTTCTTTTATTGAAGAACAAGCTAAAAAATTGAATATTTCTCTAAATGAATATGCTGAACGAGCTATGGAGAAAAGAGGGCCAGTAATATCTGATCGATGCACAGTCTATATGGAAAGAGACATAAGTACACTGCTTTCCGAGGGCTGGAAAAAAGAAGAGCTTCTTGCATCAGTTTTACATTCTATTCGTGATAATTATTTAATTAGGGTAGTTGGACAGGCTAAAATAGGTGATAATATATATTTTCAAGGAGCTACTGCTAAAAATAAGGCTCTTGTTGCTGCCTTTGAAGTAGCTCTCCAAAAACCAATAAAAGTTTCCCGATTCTGTCATCTTACTGGTGCTTATGGTGTTTGCCTTTTGCTCAAAGAAAAAAATATTAAAAAAAACAAATTTTATTGGATTATCTTTTGCTTCCTATAATTACCAGCAAACAACAGAAATATGTAATATTTGTCGTAATAAATGCAAAATAATTTTGATAAAAGTAGGAAAGTCTAAAGTAGCGTGGGGTTTTATGTGTGGCAGAGATTATGAGGATAAAAAATACAAAGAGCGAAATCTTCCTTTCGAATCAGCATATAAGATTTATAACAAATGTTTAATAGTAGATGAACGTCAAAAAGTAAAGCCTACTGAGAAAAAATTGACAATAGGATTACCCAATGCATTACCAATGATTGAATACATGCCATTATGGCAGGAGTTTTTTAATAGATTAGGTTATAAAATTATTATTTCTCCGAATAATAAAGAAATGCTGCATCATGGTAAAAATATTGCTCAAGCAGAATTTTGTGCGCCTATTTTTATTGCTCATGGCCATGTTAATTGGCTTATTAAAAAAAATGTTGATTATATATTTTTTCCAATAATGCTTCATGGACAAAAAGGAAAGCCAGACAATAATTATAATTTCTTCTGTTATTATACAACTTACGTGCCAGCAATAATAAAAAATTCTCCTTTATTAAAAGCAAGAGATAAATTAATTTCACCAGTTATAAATTTCCAATTAGAAATTGATAAAATTATTGATTATTTATATGAAGCTCTAAAAGAACCTCTAAATCTTTCTAAAGAATCTATAAAAGAAGCGTTTAAAGCCAGTATGAGTAATTATTTTCATTATCAGGGAAATTTGCAAAAGGAAGGAGAGAAAATTCTAAAGAGTCTCGAAAATAAAAATACTTTTGCAATTGTATTAGTAGGAAGACCCTATAATATTCTTGACCCTTCTATAAATCAAAATATTGCTGATTTAATTCAAGAATATGGTTATCGAGTTATTACTCAAGATATGATAAAAGTAAATGAATTGACTTCTGGATATGTTAATGAATATTTAAGCAAACTTCACTGGTATTACGGCAAAAAGATTTTAAAAGTTACTGAGTTTGTAGCTAAACATCCAAAGTTATTTCCAATTTATATCACAAATTTTAGATGCAGTCCTGATTCATTTATTCTTAGTTATTTCAAAGACATTATGGAGCGATATGATAAGCCTTATTTAATTCTTCAATTAGATGAGCTTGGTTCAAACGTAGGTTATCAAACAAGAATCGAGGCTGCTCTTAATTCTTTCCAAAACTGGAAACAGAAACCTCCTCGTAAAGGTGATACATTTTCTTTCCTTCCTTTAAGAAAAGATAAAATATGGATTCTCCCTCATATTGATGATGTTGCTACTAATTTAGCAAGTGCAGTTTTTAAGAGATTCGGCTACGAAGCAATTGTTGCAGAGGAAACGCCTCATTCTATTATTGAAGGATTGAAATTGGTTGGGGGAGGAGAATGTATTCCAACAGCAGCTCTAATTGGCAGTATAATTCACACAGTTAGAAAATACAGTCTTAAACCAAGTAAAACAGCAGCTATTATACCAACATCTTTTATACCATGTAATTTTCCTCAAATTCCATTAATAATGTACTTAGGTTTTAAAAAAGCTGGGCTTGAGGATTTAAAGATTTTTACAACAGCAGTAGCTAATCAGGATGAGCCTTTACTAATTAATTTAACTCTTATGAAAATATATATGATTGCTGGTCTTATTCATCAAATAGTCGCAAAAATTAGACCTTATGAAGTTAATAAAGGGGAAACAGAGCAGATTCGAAATATTATAATAGAACAATTAAAAAAAGCAATAATAAATGGACATGATTTACCCGAAGCCTTTCAGGATGTTGTGAGAAATTTTTCCAATATTAAAGTGGATAAATCTGGAGAGCGTAGACCTATTTTAATAATAATTGGAGATTTATATGTAGTTTGCAATAAAACATTTAATTACAATATAGAAAAAGCAATAGAAAAAGCAGGTGGAGAAGTCTTACCCCCAACCTTTATAGATATCTATCACTTTAGTAATCTAAATAAAATTGAACTATGTTCTAAACATAGATCATTTATTTCTTTAATTGAAACAAAAGCTTTAAATGCTTTTGTAAGATTTTATGATAATAAGTTTAGAAAAATAGCAGCTCCAGTTCTTGGAGGCATTCATCCTCTTTTTGATAAACAACTTTTAAAACAACTTAGAAATATTGGAATTCCTCCTGAACTCACTGGAGAAACAGCAATAAATATGTTAAAAATACTGTATTATTTGCATTATTTTCATCCAGATGCAGTAGTTCATATTAATCCTTTATATTGTTGTCCAGGAACTGTTACAAGTGCAATTTGTAGCTGGATAAATAAAAGTTTTAATATTCCGATTATTAATTTATTTTATGATGGACTTAATAATCCAAACGAGAACTTAAAACCTTATATTTATTATTTAAGGCAAAGAAAATTATTGGAAAATCGAAAAGATTATTTTCTGGAGAATTTCTTTTCTATTTCTAAAAATAATTCCCATGTTATTCGATTCTGAGAATTGACTTTCCTTTAAACTCTAATTATTCTAAAAATTAAGATTAAATTAGGAGGTTTGAAATGCTCAAAAAAATTTTGAAAATTTTTTTGATAAATTTATTTATAGGAATTTTGGTTTATCCTGTCTTTCCCAAAAAGCCAGTAATTACAATTGATGATATTTTAAATGTGGATAGAGTTTCAGATTTACAAATTTCTCCTGATTGTAAATATGTTGTTTGGGTTCAAAGTAAACCTGATCTAAAAAAAGATAAAAGACTTAATCATCTGTGGATGGCTTTTTTAGAAGAAAAAATCGAACCTATTCAATTAACTCGAGGAGAAAATTCCAATTGGTTTCCTCGCTGGTCTCCTAATGGTAAAAAATTGGCTTTTTTATCCAATAGAAAGAAAAAACCTCAAATATTTATTATGTCAATTTTCGGTGGAGAACCAGAACAAATTACAAATGTAAAAATGGGAGTTAATAGATTTGCTTGGAAAGATAATAATACTCTTATTTTTTCAGCGAGAGAGGATGAATATTATTATGAGAAAAAAGCCAAGGAAAGGAAGGACGATGCTAAGGTAATAGATGATATTGAAGCTTTTTATCCAATTAGACTTTTTGAAATCAATCTTAAAGAAAAAAAGATTACACGAATAACCAAAAATAAGGACCGAATTCAGAATTTTACAATCTCTCCTGATGGGAATTGGGCAATTACAATGCATATTGATACTCCATTATATGAAGTCGAAGCAAAACATAGACCAAAATATTTTCTCGTTAATTTGAAAGACTATTCCATGAAAGAAATATGGAAAGAGAAATATTTCAGTCCAAATTATTTTCAATGGTCTTTTGATAGTAAAAAAGTTTTTTTAATTGAGGAAAAATCAAATTATGAAGAAAAAAGAGCTCCTGGTATTCCCCTTTTATATGAATATGATTTAGAAAAAGATCGATATCAATTGATTCCAGTTAATTGGGAAAAAGGTTTGGGGGAGATATATGGGAAAATTTTTGATAGTGCAAAGAATAAAATAGTTACATCATTAGCTAATGGAGTGATTAATCCTTTAATAGTTCTTGAGAAATCAAAAAAGTCAGAGAAGTGGAGAATTTTTAAAGTAAATCATAAAATGTCAGCGAATATAAGTAATTATGCTTTCGGAAAAGATGGTAAGACATTTGTTTTTATTTATTCAACATCCAGTACCCTTCCCGCTTTGTATTATGGAGAATTGGATAAAAATAAATTGAGAAATGTAAGAAAATTAATGCAACTAAATAAACATTTGAAAAATAAATTTATTGCAAAATCTAAAATTATACAGTGGAAGTCAGAAGGTGATAGGGAAATTGAGGGAATACTCTATTTTCCGAAAGATTACAAAGAAGGAGAAAAATATCCTCTCATAGTAAGTATTCATGGAGGACCATCCGCTTATGATCCAGACTGGTTTACTCTTTCCTGGGCAGATTATCCTCATCTTTTGGCTGGAAAAAATTGCTTTGTCCTATTTGTAAATTATTCTGGAAGTTCAAATTATGGTCTTGAATTTATGGAATCAATTTTCGGACGTTATTATGAGTTAGAAATACCAGATATTTTAAGTGGTATAAATTACTTAATTGAAAAAGGATTGGTGGATCCCGAGAAATTGGGTGTAATGGGCTGGAGCAATGGTGCAATTCTCTCTATTGGTTTAGTAGTTAAAACTGATCGCTTTAAAGTCGCTTGCTGTGGAGCAGGAGATGTAAATTGGATTAGTGATTACGGCAATTGCCGATTTGGCCCTCAATTTGATAATCTTTATCTCGGGGGCCCTTTCTGGAAAAATTTAGAACTTTACATTGAAAAGTCTCCAATTTTCAAATTGGATAAAGTGAAAACTCCAACTTTAATAATATTTGGCGATAAGGATACTAATGTTCCAACAGAACAGGGATTTGAACATTATCGTACCTTGCAACAAATTGGAAAAGTTCCTGTTCGATTTGTTCTGTTTCCTGACGAACCACACAGTCTCAGAAGAATTTCTCATCAGAAAAGAAAAATAGAAGAAGAATTAGCCTGGTTTGATAAGTATCTTTTTAAAAAAGAAGAAAAAAAGAATAAGGCTCTTAAAAAAGGTTCCCCTTTGGATATGGCCCTTAAGAAGGATTTTAAATATGATAATAAAGGTAATTTAGGAATTGTAGTAAATGGGATTCTTGTTCCTGAAACAATTAAAATAGGAGAAATTGAAGTAGGTAGATTTGAAGTAACAAGAGCACAATTTGCTCAGTTTTTAAAGGAAAATAAACAGTTTAATACTTCTTCTCTTATTGGATGGACAAAAAATGGATTTAAACCAGGAACTGGCAATTATCCTGTTTCTGGTATTGATTTTGAGACCGCAGTTAAATATTGCAAGTGGCTTTCAGAGAAAACAGGAGAGAATTATCGATTGCCAAAAGAAGGTGAAATGAGAGAATGGTTAAAGAAATGTAATGGAAAAGAAAATACTCTTTGTTATTGGGCAGGTTATAAGTTATCACCGGATGAAGCCGATCTCCTTGAAGAAAAATTTAAAGAAGTCGAAAAAAGACAAGGATTAATTCTTCCTGCAGGTTATTTCAGCGCCTCTTTTGAAAAGATTTATGATTTGAATGGTAATGTTTCTGAATGGTGTATTAAGAAAAACGGGGAGGGAATTGTTCTCGGGCTCTCTGCAAGACATATTTGTGATAAGAAAGAACCTTATAAACCGCCGTGCATTAAATATACAGGTTTTCGAATTGTAAAAGAAATAAAATAAAGTAAAGCCTTCCTTCAGTTAAATTGAAATTTTGTCTTGACAGAGGAAAATTCCATGTTATAATTTTGTGTTACAAATTTTAAAAAAGTAACACCAATTCAAAAATTAAAGGAGGCATTAAATTAATGGTATTTAAATCAAAATCCTTTGTCCTGTTAATAATAATTTTATTTTTTAATTTAACTCAAATTTCTTTATCTAAAGAAAAAAAAGATATAAAAAAGGAAAAACCAATTTACATTGGAAAAGAAGAAGTAGTTGTAACTGCTACAAAAACACCTCATTCTTTAAAAGATGTTCCAATTGCAACCAGTATAATTACAAAAGAGGAAATTGAGAAAACTAATGCTCAAACAGCTGGTGATATATTAAGATGGCTTACTGGTATTCATATTCGGTCTAATGGATTCTCACGAGCTACTATTAAGATTCATGGTTTGCCTTCAAAATATACCTTGGTCTTGGTAGATGGACAGAGACTTAAAGGAAGACACGCTGAAAGTATTGACTTAGATCATATTCCTATTGATATGATAGACAGAATAGAAATAATAAAAGGCCCATCCTCTGTGCTCTATGGAAGCGATGCAGTGGCAGGGGTAATTAACATTATTACCAAGTCTGCTCCACTCAAATCCACTTTAGATGCTTTTGTTTCTTATGGAACTGGGAATACATTAAGAGCAATGTGTAGTTATGGATCACAAATTGGTAAATTCCGCTATTTGCTTTGCGCAAGCAAAAATAGGTCAGATAATATGGGTTCTGGATATGAGTATAATGGGTATAATGTTCAAGGAAAATTTGAGTATGGCTTTAATGAAAGCAATACAGTTATCTTAAGTATGGGATATTTTGATGAAAAAGGTGACTATCTCAATGATGAAAAGTTTAATTTAAATTTAAGATGGAGAGTTGGAATAGATAAGGTTTCTTATTTAGTGGTAAAAGGTTATCGATATCAGTCTAATCGACTTGATGCTCGACCAGGGCGCAATCCTCGAACTTGGGATGAAAATACAACAAGAGGAGAGGTACAATATGTACGAATGTTTGGTAAAAATAATCTGGCTACATTAGGAGTGGAAAGCCGATATGATGAAATTAGATATACATTAATTGAAGGAAAGAAACATCAAATAATAAACAGTTTTTTTGCTCAAGATGAAATAAGATTGATTAAACCTTTAATTTTAATTTTAGCTTTTAGAGTTGATAATCATGATCGCTGGGGAACTGAGTTTATACCAAAGGCAGGGATATTTTTTAAAATTAATGAAAACACTGACTTGCGGGCATCTGTTGGAAGGGGATTTCTTGCTCCAACTCTTTCTCAACTGTATGAGGAACAGTACTATCATCCTTGGGGAGGTGGATTTTGGCTTGGAGGTAATCCTAATTTAAAACCAGAACGTTCCTTAGGATATAATTTTGATTTTGTACATCGATTTACGGATAACCTCATAACCCGAATCTCATTTTTTAGAAATAATCTTAAAAATATGATTACCTCTGAGAAAACAGATGAAACCATAAACAATAAACCTGTTCATCGTTCAGTAAACATTAATAGAGCTTATAGTCAAGGAGTAGAATTAGAATTTAATGCACGCATAGGTGAATCGATAAAAGGAGTGCTTAGTTACACTTATCTTGAGACACAAAATATTTCTACAAGTAAGGAATTTCCTTATAGTCCACGTCATACAATTAATTTAGTTCTGAACTATTTTAATCAAAAGCTTGGTATTAATTTTAATCTATTAGGAAAATATTTAGGAAAAAGATACACTAATATGTCTAATACTCAAAGCCTGGATGAATGCTATTTAATAAATATAAAGATTATTAAGAAAATATTTAGAGATATAAGTTTTTTTGTAGCTGTAGATAATATCTTTAATGAAAAAATAGAAAAAGAAAGTAAATATTTTAGACAAGGAAGAACTTTTACAGCAGGAATGAAAATGCACTTTTAAATAGTACTAAAAATAACATGACATTATGAAACCATAGAGAAATGAAAATTTTCAAATTAAAAATCCTAAATGATAAAGATCGAAATAAATTTGAATCACGAAATTCGAAATACTAAACAATCTCAAATGACCAAAATACAAAATTTTAAAAAAAGAATTTACGGAATTAAAGGATTTAGAAAATATTGTTTTGAGAATTTGATATTTGAATTTTGGATTTATTTCAGATTTCGATATTCGAATTTCGAATTTTTTAGAGGCGATCTCTATGCTTAAATTGACGATACTCATTTTTAAAAAGGAGGTAAAATGAGAAAGAAAGTTTTTTTGGTAAGTTTTATTATTGCGGGAATTCTTTTTATCCATAAGGTTGCTTTATCTCATTCGATGTGGATAAGTCTTGAAAATTATAGATTAAAAGTGGGAGAAGAAACTTCATATTTTATTGGGTTTGGGCACAAATATCTTTCCTTGAAAGAGAGAGTAATCAACTTAAAAGAAAATTACTGGACTAGATTTAAAGAAATGATGTTCATAGATCCTGATGGAGAAAAAGTAATGCTAACACCTTCTAAAGGAACAGGAAAAATAACTGTAAAAAAGGAAGGAACTTATATTTTAGCAGTAAAATCCGAAAGAAAGGCGGATGAACCTTATGGGCCTTCAGGAAAATATGCCAAAGCCATTATTCAAGTTGGAGAAAAGGATAAAGGTTTTTCTCAAGTTTGTGGACATAGAATAGAAATTATTCCACTGGAAAATCCAACTAAAATAAAACCTGGAAATTTTTTGACTGTGAAAATTCTCTTTGAAGAAAAACCCTTATCTACTTTTGTTTACGGCACTTATTCTAATTTTAAACCAAGAAAAGATGCTTTTCCAAGCATGGCTAAAAGTAATCAGGAAGGCATTGCAAAAATTAAAATTTCTCATAGAGGAGAATGGTTAATTTATGTCAGCCACAGGGTAGACTATTCTGCTGTTTTGACTTTTGATATAGAATAAATAAAAAATTTATTTTCTTTAAAATCTAAAGATATATATTAATTAATGAACAATTTAAGTTTTTTTAATATTACTATTTTCTAAAAAGCAAAATATAAATTTATATTCAAAAAAGTTTGAAGAAATCTTTAATAATAATATTATTATTCACTGACTCTTATTTGATTTCTTCCTTCTCTTTTTGGATGAAAGAGAGCTGTATCAGCTTTTGTAATTAGTTCATCGAGAGTTTGAGCATGAACAGGAAAGGTTGCAAGTCCAGCACTTATGGATAATCTGCTCACAGAAGGTTTTTCTTTTCGAAAAATAAATTTATTAATTTTCCATCTAATTCTATCAACTACTCTTAAACCTAAATATGAATCAGTATTTGGCATGATTATAGCAAACTCATCTCCTCCATAACGTGCAACTACATCACTTTTACGAACATTTTTTTTAATTATTTGAGCTAATTGATAAAGGGCTTTATCACCTGCTTTATGCCCAAAAGTATCATTATAATCTTTAAAAAAGTCAATATCTATAAGAGCAATTGTTAGAGGTTGTTTTGTTCTCTTAGCTCTTTCAATTTCTTGTTCAAGCCGATCATAAAAATATCGATAATTATAGAGATCAGTTAATTCATCAGTAATGGAAAGATGGCGAAGTTTTTGATTAGTTAAAAACAATTCAAATATAATTCCTAAATAGCTTGCAATGGAGGTAAAGATTTTTAAATCCAATTCTGAAAAATCATTTAATTTTTTGCTTTCTAAATTAATAACTCCAATAATTTTGTCTTTAATTTTAATAGGAACACATAATTCTGATTTTATTTCTTTATGTAAGCAAATATATCTTTCATCTTTGCTCACATCAGGAACAATTATGCTTTCTCCAGTTTGAGCAACCCACCCTGTTATGCCTTTTCCTAATGGTATTCTTGCTTTTTCTTTAATATGAGTTGGATAAATATAAAAAGGTTCTAATACTTCCTCTTCTTCATTTAATAGTAAAAAAGCAACTTTTGAATAACCCATTTCTTTCACAATTAAAGTATGTAATTTTTTAATTATTTTTTCCAAAGTATTTTCTTCAGCTATAGCCTTTGTTGTTTCTCGAAAAAAGTATGCTTCTCTCTTTAATAAATAATTTTGAAAATTCATAAACTCAGATATAATTAGATGTTCAAGTATTTCATAATAGCATATTAATAAAGACTTTTTCTCAGAAGTTAGTCTTTTATCTGGACAATTAATTCCCAAAAGAAATCCTATAAAATTTTTCTCCTTTGTTAAAAAGGGAAGAAATATAAAATTAGTTATTTTTTTAAATTGATTTTTGAAAACTTTATAAACTGGATCAGAGGATTTTTTAAGTGAGAATTTCTTAATAACTCCTTCTTTAAGAATTAAATCGATTTCGCTATATGAAAAAGCAAAATCTGAAGTTTTTTTCAATTCAAAAAGTTCTTTAAATTCTTTATCTTCTGTTACGATATAAATAAAAATTTTTTCAAAATTAACTTCATTTTTAATTTTTTTCAATAATTGGTTAATAACTTTTTTACTTTTTGAATCTATTGAATAAAAAAAAGAATTTTTATTCTTTTTATCTGATTCCACTGCCCCCCCTATAATGAATTAATATTAACCATTCGCTCACCTCTTTCCTAACTATAATTAATTATTAAATACATGTCAAATAGTTTTTGTA
>Ga0209426_1000380_pt1 | contig 51388 bp, 67 predicted proteins | sample Deesub1362B_J571_FD_187697 | JGI IMG/M metagenome (GOLD analysis project Ga0209426, IMG submission 187697) | Deep oceanic, basalt-hosted subsurface ecosystem from Juan de Fuca Ridge flank, Pacific Ocean, CORK Borehole 1362B_J2.571 (SPAdes)... ... | reverse complement strand
AATAAAACGGGAAAATGTCGGTTTTTACGTTTCCAGAGAAGATTTCAGATTCTCCTTCATCGTAACGGATATCTTCTTCTCAATCTCATTCTATCTGAAAAACGGATTTTTCGACTATAAGAGAGATTTCGTTTGCAAAGGCGAGAATGCAAGGCGGTGGGGGATTGATCTTTTCAACTATGTAAGAGAGAATTCTGACAGAATAAGATAAAGCAAATACAGAAAAACTGAAAGAGCTGGTTCGAAATCAATAATCTTCCTTCCTGTATCTTCTTTCATCAAAATCGCTGTTTGCGACAGAACAAAGCAGAATACAACGATTAAATTCCTGTAATGGAGAAAAGCTAATGAGTGAAGCAAAACGGCTGCGATGCCTAAGAACAGCCTGAATTTTTCACCAATTTTTCACCCAGAATTAATGGAAGTGTTGGAATCTCGTCTTTTTCTACATCCTTCAAATCAAAGAATGCCGAGTTGATGAAGAGTTTGGCAAAGAAGAAAGCTAAAACACATGAATCACATGAATCAAAATTCTCCAGTGAGCAAGCTATCGATAGTCCCCGCGAACCCAACAACCGCATTCTTCATTCCATAACCCGCCTTCAGCCTTACCTTCCTATCCTTTATCTTAATCCCCTTAGAGTAGAGCAATCCGATTATGAAAAGCATTGCTGGAACTACAAAGTTACCTCCCAAAGCATACAAAATGCTCCCAATCAGGTAAAAAGTGCAGGCAGTGAACTCCTACCGTAGTCTTCCATTCTATCAAAGCCATAAACCCCCAGCGACAGAAAGAAAGCTCCTGTGAGCAGAAAGCAATCCGGTTTTGAGGAAGTCAGAATGTAGGCTATGTAAAGCCTCATGGTAGCGGATGTGGCTGTTGGCAGTGAAACATAGATCGCTTTCATCTCACTTCACTATAATCTCATAGAGTTATTTAAATTTCGATTAGAGGTTTAGTTGACTTCTAAACAGTTTAGTTAACAACTAAACAGTTTAGTTCTGGACTAAACTTTTTGATTAGGTTCATATCCTTTTTACTGGCTGTTAAACCATTTATTTTGTGATAAAACCCAATATATGACTTCTAATCTGTTTAGTTACCGACTAAACAATTTATTTACGAAATTAATAAATATTTGTTTAACTTATATAGTACTGGAATCGACTTATGGGGGTGATAAATTTGGAAAAAGAGATTGGTAAAGACAACGAGGAATTCCTTCTTTCAAGAAGGAAGTTTTTATTGAGTTCAATTGCAGCAATGGGTCTTGCGAGCATGACTCCAATCGTTTCTATCGCCAGAGCAGCATCTCCAGAAGAAAGTAAAGGTCTAGTGATTAGCACGATAATAGAAGATGTAAAAACTATTGACAAGGGAACGTATAAAGTCGTATATGTGAGTAATATAACAAAAATCAACAATAAAAACGGTGAAGCTAAGTTAGTTAAAAACAGCACATATGTAATTCGTGGCCTATCCAACAGAGTTTTTGAGCCGTTGGTCTCTATAACCTATGGAGATAAGGCATCTATTTTTGCATATGCAGATGATGATGAATTTATCACAGACAATGTTAGTGAATGGGATGATTTGCCAATACTTAAAGAAGTCATAGGAAAAGCGAGGGCAAAAGGGTTGAAAAAATTAGAAAGATTTGCAACCCTTATAGAGAGGGCAGTGATAGAATCAGAAACATCGCTTTAAGGTGGGAAAATGAGGGAGTTTGAGCTAGGTTATAATGTGGATCCTCTCGAAGTTGTTTTAAACGCTTATGCAAGTAAAACTGAGAAAGATGGTGTAGAAATACTTTCTTGTACTGTTGGAGCGGCGTGTGTTGCAGTAATCGCACTTGGGGTGTACGCGTATGTTGCAGCAGCCCATACTGTCGCCTTAACCGTGCTGGTTGTTGTAGCCGTAGGTGTAGAAACAGAAGTGGGAGTTAGTTAGGCAGGGTGTTGAATTGATCCCACATACGATTTCTTTTTTATATTCCTATAAATGCAACTTTAAATGCGCTCATTGTTCCGTAAATGGGGGACCTTGGCACACCCATTTACTTGACATTAACTATATCACAAAAGCTCTTGAGGATGCTTACGAAATCCCATCTATACAAGTGATAGTTTTCACAGGAGGTGAACCTACTTTACATCTTGAGCATTTAAAAAATAGTTTGAGGTGTGCTCATGAACTTGGCTTTACCGCCAGGATAGTAACAAATGCTTGGTGGGCAAACAACTATGAATGTGCTAAAAGTTTTTTAAGCGAATTATATTCGTATGGTCTAGAAGAATTGAACATAAGTTATGACGATTTTCACCTGCCTTGGTTAAGCAAGTACGGTGGAGAGCGTAATATTATAAATGCCGCTCGAGCTGGTGTTGATCTTGGATTACGAGTATTAATAGCTATAACAAAAGTCAAAAACAGCAAGATCTCAAGCCAATATTTAAGAAGGATGTTAAAGAATGAGGGGTTGTTTACATCGGTTGAATTTTTAGAGGATTTTATAGCACCTATTGGGAGGGGGAAGAATCTTGAAACTGTAAGAAATTTTACTGATACTGGTTGTACTGATGCGGGAACAGTCTTAACAGTACATCCAAATGGTAAACTTGTTTTATGCTGTGGACATGTAATTTCCACACCTGCAATAGAGATGCTCACCATTGGCGATTTGAAAACAGAAAATTTGGGAGATTTAGTTACGCGAATGCAGAGAAATACTTTGTATTGGTGGATTTTTTTAAGAGGGCCCTGCAATATCTTGAGGAAACTATCAAATCAGGAAATCTACCATAAATGTGAAGCTTGTTATCTTCTGGGAACTAAATATAGGGAAAGACTGTTAGCTTTATCATCTAAAAAAGAGGATATCTTCAAAGCTTTGAAGGAATGGGAAAATGTTAGAGTATGAGATAACCAACATGGATCTTGCAATCAGCACGCTAACAGACCCAATTCTACTCGCTGTAACTATCTTCGTTTATCTTGTTTTAGGGGTTTGTTTCTTAAAAACCCAACTCAAAAAAGCTCGGATCGTTATTTTGCTCTTCTTGATTTTACTGCCTATTCTCTACTTGTTTCCAGTCCTTATCAAAGCGTCATCAGGATGGGACTGGTACGGCTACAAAGCTTACGATCACAAAATCCACATCAAAGCATGGCCCGTCGATGAGGTCGTTGATCTGAACAATTCGGAAGTATTTCTAACCAAATCCGAAAAATGGATGCCCGAGTTGAGAATGTTCGGTTTCGGCACAAAAGAAATCGGAATGGGATACTTTAAGCTGAAAAATGGAGTTAAAGCGGTGGTTTTTCGACACAAGAATAGCGATGAATTCGTAGTGATAAATTCAAGTGGAAAATACTATGTGTTAATCCATCCGGGAGTTGAGGAGCTTTACAGAGAGATTAAGGATAGGGAAATAAAGGACAAGGGTTTTAAGGTTTTAAAAGTTGAAAGATGAGGTATGAGGTATGAGTTACCAATCGGAGGTGGTGTGAAAATCATCACGTTTCTAACCTTAGTTCTGCCTTTAGCAGTAGCGATATCACTTTACTGGCTTTATTCCATTGGCTTTTTTGTGATAATTGCTATTTTACCGATTTTCGTGATATTTGCAATTGTGTATGTCTATTCACCCAAAGAAGTCATACTTGAAAATAGATTAGAATTGTGATAAGGAAAGTTCTCGGTGAAGTTACCATACCTTACTCCAGAATCAAAGAGATTTCGTACTTTGGAAAGTTGAAATGGAAAACGATAAGACTTTTGGTTCTGGAGGGCTCTTTGGGTGGTTTGGATTGTTCCATATAACTGAGATAGGAGAGGTATGGATTTATGCGAGGAGAACTAAAGACTTAATCTTAATCAAAGCCGACAAAAACTACTTGCTCGCTCCAGAGAATCCGAAGGAGTTCATGAAAAATTTAAGGGCGAGGCTGAACAAAAATGAGCCGTGTTAACCATAAATACCACCTCTTTTGCCCAATTTAAGTATTTTCACGAGTCTTTCGTTTTTATTGTACTCGAATATTATCCTGTAGTCTCCAATTCTCAGTCTGTAAATGTTTTGCATACCTTTCAGTTTTTTACCTCAAGATGTGCCAGAGGAAAAAAGCGAGTTTGGAGATCCTGTTTTTGATTAATTCTCTATCTTTGTCAGAAATGCTTTTTAGCTCTTTTAACGCTCTCTTAGAGATTAGAATTTGATTTTCATAACTCATTCTCGATCGATTTCCAGTCTACGAACTCATCTTTCTTTCTCTCTTCGATATCCTCGACCTCCCATTTTTCCGGTTCAACTTCCTCAACCAACTCAAGATTAACATTTATCAACGTTTTTAGATACTTTTCAATTCTGTTGATTTGATCGCTAAGCTCTTCAAGAGTTGCAGGCATATCTTTATTTGTGGAGTTATGCTGTATTAAGCTTTTCTCAACAATGCCAACTGATAAGTGGATGTCCTCTTTGACTTTACTACAGTCTCAACTTATTTAAATTTCGATTGGAGGTTTAGTTGGCTTCTAAACTGTTTAGTTACCGACTAAAATTTTTAGTTGTTAATTAAATAAAATTTAAGTATTTGAAAGTGTAGCTTTAATTGTCAGTGGGGTGGTAGAACGTTCAGAAGGCTTGTAGCGGTATTGTTGGTATTGGTGATGTTTGGAAGTGTGGTAAGTCTATCGATGGCTATGACATCAAATACAGTAAGCCAGAAGGAAGCAAAATCGGTAGCAAAGAAATTCATAGCAAGGATCTCAGCCACCGAAGATTTTAAGGACTGGAAGAATGCGGAGATCGGTAAAATCGTTACAGCCTACGATGTGGATGAAAGCAGAACAGCCTACATCTTTGAACTCGTTAAGGATGGAAGGTATGCCGGCTACATAGTTGTTTCAGCAAAGAGAACTAACTATCCGATACTTGAGTTCTCTAAAGGAAAATCACCTCTTGCAAGGATGGAAGAGCTTGGGATTAAAGCAGAGAGAGTTTATTACCTTAGTGCTTTGGTTTACTTCTTCGAAGAAAAAGGGAAGTACTATGATTTGAATAAAAAGGGTGTTGATTTCAACAGGATTAAGGAGGGAGTTAGAGCAGCGATGAGAGATGAGAAAGTTAGAGAACATTTGATCAAGAGAGCTATAGAGGCAGAGAATCAGTGGAAGGTATATGAGGTATATCTTGATTTTGCTACTCCTACTGTACTGGCTTCAAGTAACTACATACACGGCGTTCCAGCTTTTCTATGGGATGATGGATGCACTCCAACTGCAGCAGCGATGATATTGGAATACTGGGGTGAGCACGACTATCCAAACCTCAATTATCCTGACTGGTGGTACTGGGAGGATACAGATTATGGGGATGGTAACGGTTACGACAACCCATCCAATGAGCATACTGATTTGACTGAGAAATTGCATGTTGCGATGGGAACCTGGGATTGGAATGGCTACACCCCTCCAGCGGCAGTCTCTCCTGGCATTAACAAAGTACTAAACGACCACGGATACGGAAACTGGGCTGGAGATGTCCTATACTACGATTGGGACTGGAATGTCAACGAAATAAACTCAGGCTATCCTTATATTCTGACAATGTGGCTCTTTAATCTATATGGGTGGCCCCACAGCGTTACTGTGGTTGGATACAAAGTTGTTGGCAGCTCGAAATACATTACTGTCCATGATACTTGGACAACCGCCGATGTCGATATAGCTTTTGGAGACTGGTTAGGAACCAGCGCACATAGGGTGCATCCCCCATGAGACCGATATTTCTCTCTTTTTTTATTAGTTTAATATCTCCGACAATCTTCACATTACTGCTCTGGCTCTCAAACTGCCTTTTCCTATCATTAATCTTAACCTTAGTTCTTCTTTCAACTATTTTGCTCTCCTATCTCAAAAAAAGCGATGCTGGTTTTAGGGAAGCGATCATACCACTTGTGATCCTCCTCATCCTTTCTTACTTTTTTGTGAACCTTCACACCTCTGCTCTCATCACAAACCAATGGCCGGGCTTCATCTTCGTTGCCAGACCCTGGCCGATATTATTTGAATCAGAGAGAATCTATAACGATCCAAAAGTAAGCGAATACAATCTCATGTTCACCGACTGGAACTTCGAGGAGCCGAATTGTTATGTGGGAAAAGTGTCGCATGAGTATTTCAAGGATTTCAGGAGAAGCTCCCAAGAATCCGCACGGGTTGCGGTGTTCTTCTACTTCAGCAAAACCAATGTTAAAGAATACTTCGAAAGTTATGTTGAAAAGCTGAAATCCAAGGGATTCAAAGAGTCTAAACTGAGCTTATCGTCAAACAGAACATTCAGGCATATAACGATTCTCGATCATGCTACTTTGGAAAACGAGAACGTGATTGTTTACTGCGAGCTTTTGGGCTGGGAAAATGATAAGGCAGCGATTTTTGTGGTCACAGCGGACAAAAAAGACATGGATTTGTTGAGGAAACTGGTCGGCGGCTGAATTTTTTCAGGATTTAAGGATGCGAAGATTGGTAAAATGGTTACAGCCTACGATGTGGATGAAAGCAGAACAGCGTACTTATTCAAGGAAGGAAAGAACTATTATAGCATGCGAGGATATGGGTGAGACAATCAAATCCATAAGGCTTAAGAGTTTAAATGTTAATGGAAATAAAATAGATTTCAGCCAAATTAAGGAGGGAATAAGAGACATGAAAAAAGACGATGCAACTAAAAATCAGCTTACCATGAGAGCTTTGGAAGCTAAAAGGTTGTGGGAAAGATATTCTATGACTTATGGAAATGATTACGGTATCCTAAGTTACGAATGGGATGTTAATAGAATCTATGGAGTTACACCATTAGAATGGCGTAAAGGTTGCACTCCTATAGCAGCTGCCATGGTTCTCGACTACTGGGATCAGCACGGTTATCCAAATTTTCCAAATGACTACCAAACCACATTGATAGATGAACTCGCTGACGCTATGGGAACCTGGGATAACGGTTATACTCCCTTAGGAAACGTTGTTCCAGGTATAAATGAAGTATGCAACAATCACGGATACGGAAACTGGGCTGGAGAAGTCTTACAGTATACACAGGATTTTGTAAGATCGGAGATTGATTCCAGCAAACCCCACATCCTCACGATGTTTATGAATTCAAAATACGGATCCCACAGTGTTACAGTAATCGGGTATATGTTTAACAGACAAACAACAGAAGATTTCATAGAAGTTTGGGATACATGGGCTACTGATAGCACCCAATACATTTCGTGGGGAGATTGGTGGCTTACCGAAGGATACAGGGTGCATCCCCAATGAAGAGATTCCTTGTCCCCATTTTATTGAGCTTCATCTCCTCAGCACTGTTCTTCCCTTTCCTCAATTTCTTCAACTGCTATATTCAGTCCCTTCTTCTTTCTTATTTGATCTCAGGTGGTGTTTTGGTTGTTTATCTTAAAAGATCGGATGCTCGTATGGGAGAGGCTACGAGCATCTTGGCAATGGCAATTATTCTTTTGCTCACACCCCTCCTCATCCACCTTCGGATGGATGTCCTTTCCTTCACAACTCCGCAGAAGTGGTTGCTAATCTTTACAATTCAAAGGTTCGAATCTGCGGAAATACTGGAGAATTCAAAACTTACCGGCGAATTCGACTTCGAAAAGCCGGAATGCTATTTGGCGATGCAATCGAAAAAATTCGATGATGCACAGCTTGCGCTCTTCTACTACCACACGAAAAAGGTTGACGATTTTCTCACGGACTACACAAGAAGACTCAAATCCAAAGGTTTTGAAGAAGCAGAGATGAATCTGCACTTAAACAAAACCTACGCCGAGCTAACGCTGTACCGCGATGTTACTCTAGAAAATGAAACCATGATCGTGCACTGCGAGGTTTTGGTTAGGGAGAGGAGCGGTAATGCGGTAATTCTCGTGGTCACAGCGGACAAAAAGGATGTGGATTTGTTGAGGAAACTGGTCGGCGGCTGAATTTTTTCAGGATTTAAGGATAGACCCCCTTTCAAAGCTTTTGTTTCGGTTCAGAGCTGGTCAAGCTTCATGGTTTTCTACAACTACGTGTTAACTTGATACCACCGGTATCAGGATCTTTTTAAAATTTACGAAAATGTCAAAAAATTATTTGACAAAAACAATAATTTTAAGGAAGAATGTTACAATCTATTTTAAAAAGTGAGAGAGGTACGAAAGTGAAAGCAATTAACTTGGCTGTAGTGATAGCAGTTTTATGCCTGTCTGTAGGTACTACTGCAGGGCATACATACTCGATAACGAACATCGAAGACTACCTTTACAGCATTGTTGAAGGGGGACCTAAAGATCTAACACCATGGGGCACCTATGAATCAAATATCGTAAAAGATTGGTTCACTAATGAGAAATGGGTTGAAGAATTCTATCATGCAAACGGAACTGTGACTAAAGAAGACTTTGGAACTTCAGATTCAGGCTACGAGGGATTAGATGAGGCAGATTTTCACTTTCACTTCGGACACGGATATAGCAACCCAGTAACTGGAGGGACTTGGCTCGATCTGTGGGACTATCATCCTATCTACAATCCAGGAGCAATAGTGACACCGGACGATGTTTATAAAAAATGGGATTTGAACAACGAGTGGGTGTTTATTCACGCCTGCAATATACTGAGTGAGCCGGAAAGATAGGGTGGTGCTCTAAAATATTCCCACATGATAATGGGGTTCTCGACTCCTACCTATCCAAGCACCACACTTGTTGATGAATTTTTCAAAGCTGCGATCGCGTGGGACTGGACAGTTACTCAAGCCTATTATCACGCAACAATTGAAGCCTACAAAGGTTACACTGACACAATTAAGGCAGTTATAGTCGCAGATACCTTAGATCAGTATAACGATGACCATCTTTGGGATCAAGGGTACACCGTTCCTGACGAATACCCAGATGATAATGTGGTGTGGTACGCTGAATGGACGTGCTCAAGCTAGAGGGAGGTGAGGAAAATGAGGAAAAAAGTAAAGATTGGGATTCTAATCTTTTTAATTTTGATTGGCTCAGCGATAATTGGCAACAGTGAACAAAGAACGAAGATGATGATTAACACATTAGGAGGTAATCCCGAGGTGAAGTTAAAAGTTGAATTACCCCAAAAACCTGAGAAAATACCATATTACAAGGTTGTTGATTTGGACAAGAAAATTTATGCGTCAAAAGAATTGATGAGACCAGTTAATAGCCTTCCTTCAACGTTTGAGGCAAAAGAAATTGCTAAAAGATACATGGAACAAAACGGAGGATTACCGGACGGTTTAATCTTAAAAAACATTGAAACTGTAAAATTAAAAGGAATAGACACCACTACAGGTGAGATCGTGGCTGAAAAATTGGTCTCTATTAATATAATTTATGGCAGAGAAGTCAATGGATTTCCCGTTATAGGTCCGAAAGCTGATGCAATAGCTGTTTCTGTAAGTAAAAATGTGAATTACTTTTCCAAGTTATGGAGGAAAATCGAATATGCTGGAGAAGTAAAGCTAATTCCATCAAAAATAGCTTTTGAAAAACTAAAAAAAGGTGAAATAATGAATATACCAATGGAGAACGCCAGATCACTAGAAATTTTCGATATTAAACCAGGATACTACGTGGGTAGTGAAGATCAGAAAGTCTACATACCAGTATGGATTTTCTATTGCATGGATGAGCATGGAAACAAGCTCAGCATCGCTGTAAACGCTACCGGTGAATTTTTATAAACTCTTGTTTTTTTTAGTTTATGACCACATCAATTCCCCCACCCCCAAATCCCACTGAAATACACGGGAATGAAGTTGTGATGGGCGTTTTGGGATTTATTGGCAAGATCTATCCCATAATAGTTATTGCGGCTTTGTTTTCTGTTTTATTTGGCTTAGTTTTCATTAAAAAAAGAGTAGGTAAGTTTTTATTTATTGGTGGTATACTCATAGTTCTGATCTTCTTTGTGTGGATGATTTTATTTTTTATCAAAAATCCTTGATGTTAAAATTTTTGAAAACTCCCCAATTTTACTTTAGATTTTATCTTGCCTCAGAAGCCATAGAAAGTAAATCAATGCAGCCATGGAAAATACAAGACCTATCAACGCTAAAACAAGCATAGATGCGTTGGCTGAACCTAACGTAGGAATATTTTTTACCTTGTTTCCCAATTTTAGTTTTACGCTAACTACGATGAGTCCACAAATAATGATAAAACTTATTAAAAGTCTAATCATTTTTGATTTCAGAATAGATTTACCTAACTCTGTTAACTCATAATAAACCCACTTTCTATTATCCGCAACTTTTTTAACATAACCAGAATTCTGAAGAAATACCATATGATATGAAATCCTTTGTCGTGAAGTATCGAGAATTTTGGAAAGTTCAGAAACTGTGTATCTTCTCGTGTCTAGGGTTTTTAGAATAGTAAGTCTAGTTCTATTGGCAAGTGCCTTAATTTTGTGGGGTGGAATTCCCATTTCCTCTGGTATTTTTTCGTACTCATTTTTATCCATTTCACGAGATAAATCAAATTCGACAAATAAAAACTTTTCCAATTTGAAGTCATTGTGTCTTTTCCCGAAATAACTTTACACCAGAACAAAACTACCATGTGAGGAAGCTAACAAACAAGGACATAGCAAGAATAGTAAAGCAGTGGCTCAGAGGAAAAAAATAACAAAGATAGCGGCATTCTTTCAAGTAACAAGGCAGAGAATCCATCAAATACTCATAAAGTTTAAGAAAACAGGAGAAATTCCCTTCCTGAAGAAACCGGGAAGAGAACCCAAAGAGATAGACGGGGAAACCGAGACAATCATCATAGAAACCCACAAAAAATACAACTTAGGAGCAGTTCATTTGGAAAGAAAGAGATCTATGGAAGGCATATCCCACATAACACAATTTACAAAGTTCTTTTAAAGAACGGTTTGGTTGAGGAGAACGTGAAGAAGAAAAAGCAAAGGAAATGGATTCGTTACGAAAGGAAGCATTCAATGGAATTCAAGCAGTTTCTTATTGAACACGGTATAAAACACATCGTAGCAAGGATAAAGCATCCTCAAACCAACGGAAAGATTGAGAGATTCTTTGGGGGAGGCTGAGAAAAGGTTAAGGAAGTTTGGTTCTGTTGGGGTGTGTTAAAGGGCAATTAGATTAAGCCTCATAAAAGCTTGAATTGCTATAGCCTTGTAATGTATTTAGGTATAAACTTCCTGCGGAGAGGGTTACGTGTTTTTTGCAGGGAGGTGGTTGTTTGAGGAATAGGAAGTGTAAAGGTTAATGATTCAACTACAAATAAACCTAGTGAGCCAATCAAATCAACAACTAACATAACTCTAAAGCCCAGAAGCCAAAGAACCCCAGGATTTGAGGACAATCACTGCTTTGATCTCCATTGTTATCGCTTTAATTAGATTTAAACGGCGCACATAGTTTGTTGATTGTGTTGTTGATGGCTGGGAACTTGGCATTACGGAAACGCTATACATGAGGTTAATCTGGCTTTTGACATTTTTGCCTGATTTACTCATTGGAGGGTTAATTTTTTCTAAATTTGGATTACAGATATCAGCGTGTTGAAGAATAGCTAAAATTTTTAAAAGCTCAAAAAAAAACCGAAAACCGGGGTTAGAAAAATGAAATTCCGTGGATGGATCATCCTTTTATTCTTTATTTTCACGGCATTCAACCTGATAATCACCTACTTCTGCTCAACTGCGGGTCACTACCAAAATGAATTTCTGAAATGGGAATTTTCAGCCGTCATTTCTTTGTGTGTTCTCGTCATCGGCTATGGCATCATGAACAAGTTGACGAACATGTCGGAAAAAGATATACGGAGGGGTTCAGCGATTTTCGCCATCTTAGTATACACCAGCGTATTCCCACCCTACATTAAACACGAGGAAATGAGGCTGTACAGTACAGCCTTTTGGAGCGTTGTTTTATTGCTGCAAATCGTTTATCTCAAACTCAAAGCTAAAAAGTTGGCTTAACTGAAGCCACATATATAAATTTTTCGAAATTGTTAGTTTTTTACCTAACATTTTCCTTGGATTTTTTATATTGGTTGTGTAGTAGTTGAATGTTAAAGAGAAAAGAGGTGACGGCGGGGTGAAAGCTAAGGTTGGATTGGTTTTGATGCTTGCGTTGTTGATGTTGGTGACAGGAATAGCTATGGCAATGACAGCTACAGCTACAGCTACAACAACAGCAAACACATTCAGGCAAATACAGCTAACAGATCCGAAATCGCTTCGAATCGAACAAACAGGACTCGTTGAGGAGTACTATCTGTACGAATGAGGAAAGTGGATAAAGAAGCAGAGACCAATCGCATGGTGGATGCATGTCAAGCTTGATGGCGTAAAAATTTACAATATTAAAGCGAAGCCGGATTACGGAAGCTTGGTTAAAGCGGCTTTGGATGTTAAAGAACTGAAGAATGGTGGGGTTTTCATCGACGCTGAAAGAGGGATCGTTTTTGCTTACGTTAAGGATGAGGATGGTGGAAGGAAAGTGCTGGATACAGTTAAAGGGAGGGCAAAGATCATTCTTTTGAGGAGAGAATACACTTCTGAACAGCTTAAAAGCTGGAAGGATGAATTAAGCGGGGAAATTGCCAAGAACGAATTTTTGTTTTCCCTATGGTCGGGAGTCTATCCTGACTATACGACGAACAAAGTGGCTATAGATTTTGAAAAAGTTGATAATGGTGTGATAGCAAAAACGATGAAGATCCTCAATAAATTAAACATTCCTAAGAACGCTGTGGTAATTGAGAAACAACCTAGGCCGGTTCCAACAAGCAGAGAAAGCTATATTAGACCTTTAATTGGAGGAATCAAAATTGTAGAACCAAACCATGGAAAATGTACCCTCGGATTTATAGCGAATAGAGGTGGGATCAGGGGGTTCGTTACTGCTGGACATTGCGTTGATGAGGGTGGAAGTGTCTATCAGCCAACTGTAAGTAGCAGTTACAGAGTTGGTACAGTTGTAATCAAATCCAGCTCCAGCAAAAGCGATTCTGCTTGGATCAGAATTGAGGGTGCAAGCTCCAGTTTCAGAATTTACAATCAGTATAACACAGTAAATCATTATCCAGTTTTCAGCAAGATGTACTCTCAGACTGTTGGAATGAGAGTTTGCAAGGGTGGTATAAGCACTGGTGAAATGTGTGGAACTATAAGTGCTGTTGGTAAGACGGTTCCCAGTCCAATTGGTACATTTGTCAATCAGGTAGAGATTGGCGGAATTTCCTGTACTTATGGGGATAGCGGAGCCCCAGTTTACTACGACCCCCTCGACTCCTGGGTTGTAAGTTGGTGCTATAACACGTATAATGTAGCTTGCAAAGACATTTATGGTGTTTTCTGGTCATGTGCCAATCCACGAGGGTATTACAGCCCAATAGATAACATAGAAGAAGATTTAGGATACCTCGATGTAAACGGTTAACTTCTTATCTTTACTTATTTTTAGGGAGAAGCATGAAAATAAACAATCCGATTAAAACTACCCTAATAACCTTGATGCTGCTGATGGTCAGCTTCACAGTTGGCTGTTTACAACCATTCACAGACCAAAATCAACAAACTCATCTAGCGAGCAAAATAATTGAAAGGATCAACGAAACCTACGAAAGCATCGAGGGATACGAGGCTGAAATTCGGCAGATTGACGTTAGTGGGAACTCATACGTTCAGGCTCAGTTTCACATTCTGTTCTTGAAGCCAGACAAGATGCTGATAAGAGGAGACTACAGTATAGAGGGCTTCAACGGCTCGATTCACTGGATTTACGACAAATCAAGGAATGAAGTAAGGATAGACTACATCAATCGCACTCCAGATCTTTTTGGTTTCGTTGTAAAGGAGCTTAAAAGTTGCAAACCAAAGCTGGAAGGGAAGGAAAAAGTAAACGGCAGGGAATGCTACCTTTTGAACCTTAGCCTGATTAACTTGACATCCAACAAATCAATTCAACTCAGAAAAGTATGCATAGCAAACGAGAGCGGAAAGTGGTATCCGGTTAAGATGGTGATGGTGGTTAATGGAAAAGAAGTTAACCAAAAGCAGATTAACCAAACAAAATCAAACAAAACCGAGGCTACAGTAATCCTGAAACTCAGGGGTTTCAGGGAGGTAAAGGAGGTGAGGGCTGACATCAACAAATTCAACTTCTCCCCTCCCGTAAGTGTTACGAAAATCTTCAGTTACAACTATAAAATGAAAAAGAAGGTAAACCAACTCACGGAAGATGAAATTCTAGATATCTGCCTCTCCAGAATAGGATACAGGAACTGGAATCACTCGATATACGATAGCACACCCTATTACAGGAAGAATGCATCGAAGGATGTGACGATATATCTGGAAAAAGGTGGCTCTGGTTTTAAAGCTGAGTGCCACATTGGAAAGAACGTTTCAGTCAGATTAACAAGGCTTGGAGTTATAAAGTCCCCTTTCGTGGAAGATCAGGAAAAGATCATCCGCATTGCAAAAACGAAGGTTAACGCAACTTATGCAATTAATGCAACCCCCCTCTTTGCTTACGAAATTTACAATCTCGCAACCAGAAAAGCGGAAGAATACCGGGTGGTGTTGGAAGATAAAACAAAAGGTTACATTGTCAGCGTGAGGAACGGAGAGGTTAGCGTTAAGGAAGTAAAACTCCTTAAAGACCTTAGACCATTCGACATCTCCATCTACAACTTAACCCCGCTGAATCAATCACCTATAACCCTGTGTGCAGTTATGCGTTATGAGGGAAATCTCCCTAGGATTATTTACTATGGAGGAATAAGTCCGCTGGCAATGCTCGTTTTCGACCTCACGAGAAACATTCGAATAGAGGTACCTTTGATAAAGCCATTGAATCTTGAAGAAAGAGTTATAGAGCCAGGAGACAAATACAAACGATGCTTCACCTTTGATCTCTTTGAAGGGAAGTATGAGGCGATTCCCTATGCAGAAATCGCGTTAGAGGATCCTTTAGATTGCTTTAAGAGGTACAACGACACCGATGTTGCAGAGCTGAAATGCTATCTGAGGATTTATTCTCATAGTGTCCGAGGTTCCCTGGATTTTAAAGTGGAGAGGATCGCAGGTAAAACATTGGATGTGTTCCGTATGATCGCAGAAGTAGCGGGTTAACATTAACAGCTAACATTCAAACCAGGCTTGATGAGTTTGTTGGAGTCTATGGAATCAAAACTTAGTTGGGTTCATTGTGCTGGTGAACAAATAAATAGAAAGGTTTGTAGTTAGTTTAGTTATAAATTGTTTTACATTGTTTTGTTACTGTCTCTCTACAGTTCCGCATTGTTTCGTTACAGCTCTGCCTCAAAATCCTCCACCTTATACTGAAAGTCCTGAACACCTATGTTCTTCAATACTTCTCTCGCCAGAAGCCAGTAAACAAGAGCAAGAGCCTTTCTACCCTTGTTGTTCGTTGGAATCACGAGATCAACATTCTCAGCTTGGTTGTTCGAATCACACAGAGCAACAACCGGTATGCCGACATCTGTTGCCTCTTTAACCGCCTGAGTATCGATAGCTGGGTCTGTAACAAGCACCACATCTGGCTCGCGGTACTCGCTTAGCATAGGATTTGTAAGTGTTCCGGGAACGAATCTCCCCGTAATCGCTTCCGCTCCAACAACCTTGGCGAACATCTTGGCGGGTTTCTGTCCGTACTGTCTTGCGGAAACTACGAGTATTCTCTCAGGTTTGAACTTGGCAAGAAACTTCCCTGCAAGTCGAAGTCTCTCGTCGAGCTGTCTTATGTCGAGAACATAAAGTCCATCTGGTCTTACTTTGTAGATGAACTTCTTCATATCTCCGCTTTTGATCTGGGTTCCGATATGAACACCTGCAGCAAGATACTCATCCGTCGGGATTAGATACTCGTATGTAGCATCTTCTCTTACCATACTTTCTCCCTTATCTTCTCCTTTTATCATCGTGAATCACCTACAGTCTTTTTATTCTCACCATTGTAAGCCCGTTCTCCTCAATTCTTATCAGCTCATTGAGCTTGGCAATTCTCTCGCCACCAACAACACCAGTCTTTATTAATGTTGCGTTGAATGCAACACTAAGATGGGCAATGGTCTCATCTTCGGTCTCACCACTTCTGTGGGAGACTACAACATCCATACCACTATCCTTCGAAAGTTTGACCGCTTTGAATGTGTCGGTTAAAGTTCCAATTTGATTTGGCTTTATAAGGACAGTGTTGGCGGATCCCATTTCTATTCCTTTTTGGATTCTTCTTATATTCGTGACGAATATATCATCTCCGCAAACCATGCATTTGACAGATTTGGTAAGCTCCGCAAAGCTCTCAAAATCATTCTCGTGGAGAGGGTCTTCAATGTACAACAGGTTGTATCTGTCTGCAAGTTCCCCCATATAAGCTATCTGCTCTTCCGGAGTTAGTTTTCTGTCTCTGTAGACATATGCCTCACCATTCCAGAGTTCTGTACCAGCGACATCGATTCCGATCCTCATTTCCACTCCTAACTCATCTTCAACTTTATCTACAGCACTCTTCACTATCTCAAATGCTAATTCGTCGTCAATTTGTCCAGCCCACGCACCTTCATCTCCTTTCGCACAGAAAATGTTCCTCCTCTTGAACTCATCCTTGATCTTTTTGTGGACTAAAGCATTTGCGGTTTGAGCGGTGAGGAAGTCTTTTGCGCCAACAGGGATTACGAGAAACTCCTGTATGTTTGTCGATCCCTCTGCATGAGCCCCTCCACCGATCACATTTCCGAGGGGGTACGGAAGCTCTAAGGCATACGCACCTCCGAGGTACATGTAGAGCGGAAAACCTGAAATTTGAGACGCAAGTTTTGCAACCGCTAAGCTTGCGGTTATTGCAAAGTTACCGCCTATCTCAGAAAAGTTTTCGGTACCGTCGATCTCTCTCAAAGTCTCATCAACGGAAACTTGATCAAAAACACTCATGCCAATAAGGGCTCTTGAAACCTTCTCCTGTATCTCCTCGAGGTGAGAAACATCTTTCGCAATAGCCTCTTCACTTCCAGTTGAGGCTCCGGCGGGAGCAATAGCGGAACCAACAAAATCTTCGGAAAAAACTTCGCACTCGACTGTTTTGTTTCCTCTGCTGTCAAAAACAACCCTGTAAATTAAATCTTCGATTATCATCTATAACACCTCATCATTTCAATCAGAACAAATCGCTGTTGTCGAGCCATACAAATCTGTCGCTTTTTCTTCTTACCGTGATCGGGATTGCACCCTTATCGAATTCCTCTCTTGCAATATCTAATGGCTCAGTTTTGTCGGTATTTATGAGGATGGGAGCACCCATTGCTATTTGTAGTGCTCTCGCTCCGATTATTCTGGCTTTTTCAAATCGAGTGTATTCAAACGGGAATTTAACCTTTTTTGACTTTGCTCTTGCCGTATTAACCACCCCTTCAATTCATGGGGCCGCCGAGATTTGAACTCGGGTAACGGCGTCCCGAACGCCGCAGGATGACCAGGCTACCCCACGGCCCCCTTAAATTTCGATAGTTCTTTTATAACTGATTTGTATGTTAGAAACATTCTTCTACAGCAATATCTTTCAATTCCAAGTTCGTCAAGAGCTTCTTTCTTAGTTTTTCCTTCCTCGAGTTTTCTGTTATATTCTTCCCAGAGATGACCTATAACCTTTCCGCATGTGAAACATCTTATCGGAAACATAACCACACCTTTTAAAATAAAGAGGTTATCTGTATGAAGTCTGCCTTCTTTTTCTTGCCCCTCTTCCCATCTGCTTCTTTGGCTCTTTTCTTCTCACATCGTTTACGAGAAGAGTTCTGTCGTATTCAAGGTAAACTTTTCTCAACTCCTCATCTCCGCTCCACTCCACAAGAGCTCTTGCAATGGCGGTTCTCGCAGCCTCAGCCTGACTCATCACTCCTCCACCACTGATATTCACATCGATGTCAACCTTGCTTGCAAGTTCTTTTGCCATTATGAGGGGTTCCATAATCATGTCTCTTGCCATTTCGGGATTATACAATTCGACCGGAACCTTGTTAATTCTTACTCTACCTTTTCCCGGTCTTATTGTCGCTCTTGCTATTGCAGTCTTCCTTTTACCGCTTGTTAGAACGATCTTCATGTTTCCACCTCAAAATTGTATCCAAGGAATTTGCTAATCTCCCCAACAGTAACATATTTTTCGGTTTTTGAAACCTTCTCAAGTAGAGCATTCTCAACCACCTCGAATTCCTTGTTGATCTCCTCGGGAACACCTACGAAAACCTTCAGGTTTCTGTAAGCCTCTCTACCTCTTTTGCTTTTCCAAGGAATCATTCCTCTCACCGTTCTCTTGAATATCCTTTCTGGATGTCGCGGATAATATGGGCCCTTCTCCTTGCTACCTCTATCGAGCTTGTCTTTGTATCTCTGGAAGATCATCGATCTCTCTCCTGTGACAACAGCCTTCTCTGCATTTACGACAACTATTTTCTCTCCGTTCAGCAATCTTTTCGCAATTATGCTTGAGAGTCTACCGAGCACATGCCCTTCAGCATTGATGACTGTGAAATCTCCCAAATTGTCAAGGATTCTTTTGACATTTACAACCACATTTCTCACCTCGTATCTGAACATTTCATCTAAACCATTATCCTAACTCCGCTACCTTTCGGATTCTCCCTCACCAGCTGGAGAATATCTATGCACTTTCCTCCCGCAGACTCTATTTTCTCTCTTGCTCTCTCCGAAAATGCTAAAGCTGAGACTGTTACCGGTTTTGAGATGTTGCCTGTTCCAAGAACCTTCCCCGGAACGATTATAGTTTCTCCTTCCTTGGAGTACCTCTGAATCTTTGAAATGTTTACCTCTGCCTGCTTTCTTTTCGGTTTTGACAGCATCTCTGCTATCTCTCTCCAAATTTTTGCATCGTTCTTCACACTGCTTTCAAGGAGTTCATCAATTAGTCTGATTAGGTTCGGATTTGTTTTTCTTACCTGCATTTTTCTGATCTTACTCATAATCCTCACTTCCTATCAGGGGCATAATCTTGTGAAAGTGCACTTTACTTGAGCGTTATTTAAAAGTATCTATACACTTCTATGCACTCAATTTAACACTTAATTTACCTCCACGGAAGATCATTCAGAACCCTCAATACCGAGGGCGTTGAGAAATCTTTTCTTAACCGCCTCTTTGATTAATCTACTAAGAACATCTTTTTCCGTGATCTCACCAAAAATTCCGAGCGGAATCTGTCCTCCTGCTGAATGAGCATGTCCCCCTGCACTCCCAACATCTCCGAAAGCCCTTCTCAGGATATCGCCGATGTTGATCCTGACATCGATGTTCCTCGCAGACAGGTGAACGACATCTTTCACCACACCGAATACGAGCACGGTTGAAATACCTTCGAGCTTGAGCAAGTAATCTGCTGCCTGCGTGATGGCATCCTTCTCATTTATGAACCCTGCAAATGAGATCAGTACTGGTGGATAGACCTCTCTGTTTTTTATCGCGGTACCGAGGACATCGAGAGTCTCGTATGATATGGCTGGACCCTCCATTTTCTCTATGAGGTCATGATCAACATACGGGTAGAGGGTTGCGGATGCTAAGAAGTCTTGAGTTCTCGCATTTCTCTTGAACTCGTCAGTTTCACTTTTTATTCCAAAGAATAACGCGGTTGCGAGTATTCTACTCGGAACCATATTCAGTTCAACCATGTAGTTGGTCATTATTGTCGCTGTGGAGCCGACATTCTCCCGTATGTCAACGAATTCAGCTTTTACATTCTCCGCGGGGTGGTGATCTATAACTATGTTGAGGGTTATACTCTTCGGGATCGAGTTGTTCACACCGATTGCGGAGGAATCTACGAGGGCAAATTTTTGGTACTTGGATAGATCAACCTCATCTCCCTTTATGACCTCGATGTTCAGGAGGTTGACCATCGCCTTGTTCTCCTGATGGGAGATCTCTCCGAAGTATATTATATCCGCCTCTATCCCCATGTTCTTGGCGATCTCCTTCAAAGCCATCGCCGATGAGAGCGCATCTGGATCGGGATTGTCGTGAGTGAAAATGGCAAGTCTGCTGTCCTTCATGCTGTTGAGAACCTCTTTGAAGTTTCTAACCCTCCTCAAAGTTTCGAGCCTGTTTAGCGTTTCAACAGCCATTTTTGTCATGGCTATGGAGGGTGTTATCACTGCATCCGCTCCTGCGAACTCGAGTTCTTCCTTCTCCTTTGAGCTTGGTGCCCTTGCAATGATGAACACGGACCTCGAGATGGACCTAATTTTTGTTATAACTCTCTTGTTAAGCTCGTGATTTGGTGTAAGCACGAAGACGACATTTATTTTATTGTAATCGAAAGATAGAAGGAAATCCTCATCCGAGATATCTCCTATGACTGCATTGTAGTCCTGATCTTTAAGTACCTCAACTCGCTCCTTTGATGAATCAACAGCAAGAACTCTTTTTCCCCTTTTCTGTAGCTCTTTAAGCACACTGAAGCCAAAGCTACCGCAACCCATCAGAACATAGTCGAAATCGTTTTCTCCAATTTCTGTATCTTCTTTATCGTCTATATCTGATTCTGAGCCTGAATCTGATTCGATTTGTAATTCGGTCATTACGAGTTCAAAATTGAGCAATAAGATATTTAAAATTATCTTGAGATGTCATTTCATGGAGCTTGATGACATAAGAGCTAAACTCAGGGAGAAATACTATGAGGTTGACAGGGAGTCCGGAGATCTCTTTTTATTGTCTGTACTGTTTGAAGAGGTGGGTGAGCTTGCAGAAGCTGTGAGAAAACAGGATAGAGATGGAGTTGAGGAAGAACTGTGCGATGTTTTATTTATGGTTCTGAGTATCGCAAATCTGTACGATGTAAAACCCGAGAAGATGCTGGTTGAGAAGTACATTTTTCGGGATCCGAGCTATAGGTGGGATCTTCGATAATCTTCCGCACAGGATGGTAAGGGATGCTTTCCGTTTTTCAACCTTTTGATAGTTCTTCACTCTTGGTTACTCCTGATTTTTTACTCAATTTCTCTATCACGAGTTTTTTCTTCTTTATAGCAGATTCAACAGCTTTGTCCACTCTCGCTCTCATCTCCTCAAAGTCTGGTGGTGTTGCCTCTCCAACCACCTTTTTTATGGGAGTGTATGCGGATTCTCTGAATCTGGGCTTAATTGGTCTTTTTTTACCGTCCTCCAGCATGTAAGCACCTTCACCACTTTCAACCCAGCCGACTTGATATACTTTAACACCCGCACCTCTTATAGCCTCTTTTATCTCTTCAACACTGTTTCGGGGACATATTATCATTAGGGAGTCAATTGACACTCCCATGAAGTCGATTTCAAGCTCTTCAAGCATTTGCAGGACTTCTGGATTAACAGCCTTTCTAACTTCTTCACCGTCAAAAACGATAGCTTTGTGAGAAACGGATGAGATCTCCTCCGCATCCCCTCTTATGCCTCCGTTCGTAACATCACTCATGGAGTGAATCTTACCTATTAGGTTCTTTCTGAAAAGAGCGGAGCAAGCATTTAGAAAATCGATGTTCAGTGTGTGCTCAATTATTTCGTGTCTGCCGTAGTATATGGCTGTTGTGACAATTGTACCTCCTCCCGCACCCTCGGTTAGAAGGATCACATCCCCTTCTTTGGCATTTTTTCTTGGTGTTATCTGGGTTGAGACACCCACACAACCAACACCACCGGTCATCCTCTCTCCGATTACCATGTCTCCTCCTATTCTCAGTGTGCTACCGCTCACTAATGGCACTTTGGTGAGGTCACACACAGTCGAGATTCCCGCAATGTGGTCGAATATCTTGGAAACATCTCCGTCATCCGCGATGTGTATGTCCGAGAAAACTGCTATCGGCTGAGAACCCATCACATAAATATCTCTCATCGCAGCCCTTGTTACATGGAATCCTGCGATAAATGGAAATTCGCTCAATCTTGAATGTATTCCATCAATTGCAACAGAGATGTAGAGATCTCCAACCTTAACAACTCCTGCATCATCTAAGTCTTTTGTGGAGAGTATGGTTGTGGAAATTTTGCCGTCTCCAATCACCTCTGCAATTTTCTTGTGCACATAGAAATCTCCCTTGCCCCTGCTTCCCACTCCAAATTCACCCATGGTTACTCCGGATCTGTGATACTCGAGAATAAAATTGCTCTTTGATTCTGCATTCTTCACTTCCAATACCACTGCTTCAGCCCACTTCTTTGATTTTTCCAAGCTCCAACCCTTTATCTCGGAAATCCTTTCCGCAAGGGATTGAATGACCTTTTCATCACCCATCTTTTTCAGCATTCTCCTTGCAAACCCCTCGATATCCATACATCCACCCGGGTTAAATACTATTTGCGGGTATTTTATCTTTTTTGTCCCTTTTCTTGTTTGTTGTTGTAAGGTTTCCTATTCTTAGAGGATTCGAAAAGAACTATTGCTACCGCGGTTGAGACATTCAGAGAGCCAACTTTTCCAAATCCTTTTATGCCTGCAATCTCATCACAGTGCTTTTTTATTGGATTTGATAGTCCTCTGTCTTCCTCTCCGAAAACAAATGCGACTGGGGGGGTTAGATCTATCTCACCGATATCTCTCCCCCCAACCTCAACTCCGATCACGTGTATCCCCGAGTTTTTCAGTTTTTTTATGCAATTCACAAGGTTCTCCTCTCTTGCAATTGGAATGTGAAATATCGCCCCAGTAGAGACCTTAATGACTGTCTCGGTCACGCTCACGCACCTCCTCTTCGATATCACAACACCCGCACACCCGAAAAACTCGGAAGTTCTGACAATCGATCCGAGGTTGGATGGATCCTTCAATCTATCAAGGATGACGATGGGTGATTGGTTCTTCAAAGCCCTCTCGAGAATCCTGTCGAATTCGAAGTACTCTATCGGCGAAATCTCACCTTCTATTCCGGAGATGTTTTTTGGGTATACCGGTACTCCTTTTTTCTTACACTCCTTAACGAGGGATAAGATTTTGTTTCCTGATTTGGGGTTGTAGTATACTTTGTTCAATCTCCTCGTTTTAAGAGCCTCTTTAATAGAATTGTAACCTTTTACGATCATAGTTGTGGATATTATTTTAAAAATATGCCCTCTTCTTTGTTTTTCAGCCTTCTCACGAACTTCTTTATGAACTCAACCGCTTGGATTCTCTCGACTTCATCGAATGTGAACCACTTCGCATCCATGGCATCGCTTCCCGCCTTAAGCTCTCCAGACTTTACTTCCGCGAAAAAGTCAATAATGATGTAGTGGAATTTTATGTCGCCGTTCCTGAAGATCTCCTCACTGACACAAGCTATGTCCTTTACCTCTATGTCGAGACCTGTTTCCTCTTTTACCTCTCTTATGAGTGCTGAGTGTAGGGTCTCTCCGAGCCTCACAACTCCACCGGGAACGCTCCAAAATCCTCTATTGGGTTCATTTGCTCTCTTAACAAGGAGTATTTTACCATCATCAATTATTACTGCTCCCGTCCCAACATACGGGTAGTCTGGATACTTTCTTCCCATGGGGATCACCATATTATGGACTGCATTTTCCCTTCAAGTCCTGAGAAGAAGTACTCTACCGCGATTGCTGCGAGGAAGATTGCCATTAATCTCGCGACAATATCTGAACCGCTTTTTCCAAGTATCCTTATTATTTGGTTGCTGTAAACATGAGTAAGCCTTACGATGAGATATGTCAGGACTATTCCTGCAATAACCATTAGCTTCATTATTACCGTCTCTGCCGATGAGTACAATACTATTGCAGCGGTTATTGCACCCGGACCCGTGTATAGTGGAAGAGCAATCGGAAACACCGCGAGAGAATCTATGTCTATGCTTTCTTTACCTTTCTCGACATAGGTTTCTCTCCTCCTACTGCCGAGAAGTATGTCTACGGAAACTGTGAAGAGAAGAATTCCACCCGCAATTTTTAAGGCATCAACCGTAACCTTGAAGAAATCAAGGATGTAGCCACCGGTCACGGTCACAGCTATCAGCATCGTCGTAGCAATTAGGACCGCTTTTTTTGATATTCTGTTTCTCTCTTCATTCGATAATGGTTCCGTTACCGCGATGAACATGGGGATATTTCCGGGAGGGTCTACTATGATGAATATCGTCGTAAAAGCGGTTATGAAGAAACTGAGGTAGTCCATCCTACCATCTCTCCCTCATTTCTTTCAGTGCATGTGATATGTTTTCAAGGAGTTTTACCGCAACTCTCTGGGATGGAAATCCACCGAGTCCACAATCAGGACCTATGTACTTCAGACTATCTCCGAACATGTTATATGCTCTTTCAATTCTTTCGAGTATTTTTTCCGGGCTCTCAAATTCGTCTATTGCTTTTAAAATTAGATTCTCATCCTTCCAAGCATTAACACCGTATTTTTGATTGAACTCTGCGATTAATGAATCTATATCTGTCCTCGAGACTCCGATTCTAACTCCCTTATCGTGGGATTCAAGCTCTTCAGCATCAACGAAATCTATAGCCCTCTCGTCCTTTGCGGTCTCTATGCCTATGACATCTATAGTCTCCACCTCGAGGAATCTGGTGTAGTAAAGAGGGGCATGCAGATGCAGTTGGACATCAACATCGAAGTCGAAGTTCTCGTAAGCAAGTTCAATTTGCTCGGCTGTGGGCTGGAGCTCTGGGTTCAACCCGAGACTTGGATCGTCAATGCTTATGCATGTAATGTTCAGTTTTGAGTTCAACGAATTCTTCACGAATCTTGATAAGGATCTTGATATGGATGCAAGAACATCATCGTAAATCACACTTCCGAACTCTTTGAGATAGATCTCAAACGGACCGGTTATGCAAATCCTGACTTCTCCGGAGTAGTTAATTCCTTCAAGAGCTTTTAATTCCGGAATAATTGCATGCTCCTTTTTTATAAGGTAAGCGGATTCCTGAAATGCAGTGTCTCTGATCAGCTCGAGGAACATCTCCACCATGTCCCTGAATTGTGGATAATTGGCAACCTCAACTCCCGCCTTAACCTTCATTATGAATGCTCTCTGACACATCTCTTCGAATTCCTTCGAGTTCAAATTATTCTCAACCCATCTTCTATCGATTCCTTCTGGAAGGGGAAAGCTTCCGATATCATCAAACTTCATACAATCACCATTTCCAGCATTCCTCCTCTTCTTTCATGGATTTAATTAAGTTTACGGAGGATCGATTAATGCTTCTCGTAATCCCTTAATCACCCTCAAATATCATCTGAAATAACTATTTTTAACAATTTATTTTACAAATCCAGCAAAGTTTAAATAGCGGAAATAATGTGTTTACTTCGAGGTGATACAGATATGGCAGAGGAGCATGTAGTCTTCGTCGGCAATAAACCTGTAATGAACTATGTTTTGGCTACAATAACCCAGTTCAATGAGGGAGTTGGGAATGTAGTGATTAAGGCAAGAGGGAGAGCCATCAGCAGAGCGGTTGATGTAGCAGAGATCGTGAGAAACAGATTCCTTCCGAATGTGAAAGTGGATCAGATAAAAATTGACACGGAAGAACTTGATTCCGCTCAGGGAAGACAACTGAATGTCTCTACAATTGAAATATACCTGAGCAAATAATCTTCAGCCTCTTTTAGGCTCTTTTGAGCCTGATATTATTTATTTTATTTGATCGTGGTTTAATTTTTGTGGATGAAATGTCCGTACTTTTATTTAATACCATTTATGGAAAAATTTATTAATAAGTAACACTAAACTAAAAATTAGTAACAAGGAGGTGAGGTAATGCACATTCCCGATGGTTATCTCGATTTGAGTATAGCGGGATTGTTTTTCCTGCTCTCTTTGGTTGTGATAGTATTATCCTTTTTTAAAGCGGGGAAAGAATTGCAGGAGAAGAGAGCTCCACTGGTAGGCATGGTTGCATCCGCAATATTTGCAGCACAAATGCTAAACTGGCCGATTGTTGGAGGCACCTCAGCCCACTTTGTTGGAGGTGCTTTTGCAGGAATAATTCTCGGACCATATGCTGGCTCGATTGCAATGGCATCGGTACTCATAATTCAGGCTCTGGTTTTCGGAGATGGAGGTATAACCGCGCTTGGAGCTAACTTGTGGAATATGGCGGTTGTTGATGTCTTCGTAGGATACTATATCTACAAACTGCTCGAGAGGAGAGGAGTCTTCCTAAGTTCTGCAATCGCTGGATGGCTCGGTATAACGCTTGCAGCAGTATTTGCTGGATTGGAGATAGGGATTTCGAGTTCCTTCCAGTATTCTATCGGTGTTACGGTTCCGGTTATGGGTTTCTGGCATGCTGTGCTTGGGATTATAGAGGGAATAATAACCGGCGGACTAATAACATATATCACTGACTCGAGACCTGAGATAATCTACACAAGATCGAAGGTGGTATCATGATGGGATCGAAGAGGTTCTGGATAGCTCTTGGGGTTTTAATCATCCTGACCCCACTCTTTGCATACCTCGCAGAGATCGTGGGTTATTCCGAGCCTCTTGAAAATGTTGCCGAGATGCTCGGTGTGGAGGACGATCAGGAGTATACTGGAATTCTTCCAGACTATACTGTTCCGGGGCTTGACATGGCTTCGGGAACCTTGGTCTCAGCGGTGGTTGGAACCGCTTTAACTCTTGGATTTGCGTTGGGAGTGGCGAAATTAGCATCGCTCAGGAAAAATCCGGGAGATAAAGGGCAATAAATAGAGGATAGAGATGATAGAGGTAATCGAACAGAGTGCAAAGACCGCAAGTCAATTTTTTCAAAATTTTTTAACCACTGAGAAAACCGTCTTTAAAAACGGTTTACTTCAAAAACTCGATGCTAGGATCAAGATACCTTTCATGTTCTCTTTGATAATTCTCTCGATCACAACATTTGATTATATTAAGCTCTCTGTGCTTCTTGCTTTTCTGATTTTCCTGACTCTCACATCCAAAATAAACCCAAAAATCCTGTTGTCGAGGATCTGGCTTTTTACCCTGTTTACGTTCGTAATAGTTTCTCCAAAGATCTTTGAGGGATGGGCGGTCTCTCACGAAGGCTTGATCTATGCTCTGACATTCACATTGAGGGTGGCAATCTCTCTATCTTCGGTTAGCCTGATAATCCTTACTACAAGTTTTTCTGATATAATCTCGACCCTAAGGTTCTTTAAAGTACCGGACTCCTTCTTATCGATCCTCATTTTGACATACAGATACATCCATCTGACATTCTCTGAGTTGTTTAGGATAATAGTGGCGAGAGAGAGCAGGAGGATTAAAAAGCAGAAACTATCCGAGTTGTGGACTTCTGGTGGAAATAGTCTCGGTTTGTTCTTCATTAGAGTTTTTGAAAGATCAGAAAGAATATATCTTTCCTCTCTTGCAAGGGGAAATTACTACAGGGCTTATTCCAAGCCCATTAGATTTTCGATTACCGAAGCCTTTTTTATCACCACCTTCTGTCTTTTAATTTGGTGGTTTATCTGAATGTCATTCATGGGAAGCGGGAGAGGATGGAGGTACGGGGTGAAAGGATTATCGTTGCCAAGAATATTTCTTATAAGTACCCTGATGGCACCGAGGCGGTTAGAGATATTTCTATTGAGATTTATGAGGGAGAAAAAGTGGCAATTCTTGGTCCGAATGGATGTGGAAAGTCAACACTGATTCTGCTTCTGTCTGGGCTTTTAACCCCAACGAAAGGTGAGATTCTCATTTTCGGGAGGAAGGTTGGTAAGGAGAATGCGGAGTTTCTAAGGAGGAATATAGGTGTGGTTTTTCAGAATCCCGACGATTTTCTTTTTAATCCTACCGTAAGGGAAGAACTTCTCTACACTCCGGCACAACTCGGCATGGATTACGAGACCGCAATTAATCTTGCAAAGGAATTTGCGAGGAAATTTGAAATTGAAGACCTCTTCGAAAAGCCACCCTTCAGGTTGAGTGGGGGTGAGAAGAAGAAAGTCTCAATTGCATGCTCACTTATGCTGAACCCCAAAATCCTATTCCTCGATGAGCCCACAGCAAATGTTGATGGAAAAACGAGGAGAAAGATTCTGGAGTTAGTTCAAGTAAGTAGGGGAACGATAATAACCGCAACTCATGAGATAGATATAGTACCTAAGATTGCGGAAAGAGTTGTAATCATAGGAGATAATAAAAAAATAATTGCGGACGGAGGCTTGGACATATTGGAGGACGAATCTGTACTTGTTTCCGCTGGAGTGATATGAATTGTTAAAAAAATTTTAGGTTTATCGAGTAATTTCTAAATAATTTTTAAGAAATCCTCTCTATTTCTGATTGAATAGAGTATTCAAAAATGTTAATTAGCAAAAATTTTTATATCTTTGAGTATCTGTTTTATCGGTGATAATATGGTTTTTCCGGAACTGGCTGATAGGTTAAAAGCCCTTCCTCCGTACCTTTTTGCTGAAATTGACAGAATGAAGGCAGAGAAAATCAGGGAAGGTGTTAAGGTAATTGATTTCGGTGTAGGAGATCCGGATCTGCCAACACCACCGCATATAGTTCAGTCTCTGTGTGAATCTGCAGGAAGGGAGGAAAATCAGAAGTATCCGAGTTATGAAGGAATGCTGAGCTTTAGAGAGGCTGTGGCGGAGTACTATATGCGGAGAAAAGGTGTAAAGCTCAACCCTGAAACCGAAGTAGTATCTCTCATAGGCTCGAAGGAAGGAATAGCTCACCTTCCCTTAGCTTTCGTAAATCCCGGTGACTATGTCATCGTTCCAGATCCGGGCTATCCTGTTTATCAGGGAGCATCAATTTTGGCCGGTGGAAAGCGGTATCCTTTGATATTGGAAGAGGAGAGAGGATTTTTACCAGATTTCGATAAAATACCATCGGATGTGGCATCCAAGGCTAAGATAATGTTCTTGAACTACCCCAACAATCCCACAGGAGCTGTTTGTGATGGTGAGTTTGTTAAATCTGCAGTGGATTTTTGCAAGGATAACGATATAATATTAGCTCATGATGCAGCGTATACGGATCTGTATTTTGAGGAGAGACCGATCAGTTTTCTTGAAATAGATTCCACATTTGAGGTGGTTGTCGAATTTAACTCCCTGTCTAAGACATACAATATGACGGGGTGGAGAATTGCATTTGCTGTGGGAAATCCAGATATCCTAAGCGGTTTGCTGAAGGTAAAAACGAATGTTGACAGCGGAGTCTTCCAAGCGATACAGCACGCGGGAATAACTGCTTTAACTGGTAGTGATGAATTTATCGAAGAGAACAATCGAATATACATGGAGAGGAGGGATGTGCTCGTTGAAGGGTTAGAGAGTCTTGGATTGAAGGTTTACAAACCGAAAGCGACATTTTATGTCTGGTGTAAGGTGCCGGACGGATACGACAGCATGGGCTTTGTTAAGCATTTGCTCAACTCAGCTGGAATCCTTGCAACACCCGGTGTTGGATTTGGAGAGGGTGGAGAAGGTTTTGTGAGATTCGCACTGACGAGGGATGTAGAAGTGATAAGGGAGGCTGTAGAGAGGCTTAACACACTCAATCTTTGATGGTGATTTTATGTTCGGGGTTGAAAATGGTGTTCTGAGTGTAGATGGAGTGAGGGTAGATAGGGTAGTTGAGAGAACATCTACTCCTGTTTACATAACATCCTACAGTAAGTTGAAGGAGAACATTTCTGCATACAAGAGAGCATTTCCAAAGCAGAGGATTCTGTATGCTGTTAAGGCAAACTATAACCTTGCGATTTTGAAAATAGTGGCTAAAGAAGGACTTTCTGCAGATGTTTTCAGTTATGGAGAGCTCTATTTGGCGTTGCTTGCTGGAATAAAGCCGGAAAAGATTCTATTCAATGGCAACAGTAAGAGTGTGGATGAGATTGTATACGGTGTTAGGTGTGGTGTCAGATTTAGTGTTGACAGCATTGATGAACTCTACACTATATCCGAGATAGCGGTCAGAGAGGATAGGGATGTGGAAATCGCATTTAGGGTCAATCCAGACATATCTCCACAAACCCATCCAAAAATTGCGACGGGTTTAAGAACATCCAAATTCGGAATTCCGTGGAAGGATGTTGTAGATGCATATCGGATTGCGGTAGAGCTACCGAATGTGGTACCTTCAGGGATTCATTGTCATATAGGTAGCCAGATCCTTGATATCGATCCATTTAAGCAAGCGATTGACATGCTGTTCGATATTTCGGTTAAGCTGAAGGATTTGGGAGTTGAGCTTAAGTTCATGGATGTCGGAGGTGGCTTGGGTATAGATTATGAAGGGAAGGGAGCACCATCTCCCACGGAACTCTCCAAAGAGATTCTCAAAATTTTTGAGGAGAGAAAAGATGAAATAAATCCCGAACTCGAGTTATGGCTTGAACCGGGTAGAAGCATTGTTGGAGATACGACCGTTTTGATAACAAAAGTGAATTCCGTGAAAAGAGCATATAAGAACTTTGTAGCAGTTGATGCGGGGTTCAATACGTTGATCCGTCCCGCCATGTACGGGGCGTTTCACAGAGTGGCGGTTGCGAATAAAATGGACAGGAAAGAAGAGGAAGTTTACACAATTGCTGGACCGATTTGTGAGAGCGGAGACATCCTTGCAGAGGACAGAAAGTTGCCGAGCGTTGAGAAAGGTGATTTAATTGCAATCTTCGATGCGGGAGCCTACGGGTTTGTTATGAGCAGTCAGTATAACGGCAGACCGAGATGTGCGGAAGTGCTTGCGAAGGATGGGGAATTCTATATAATTAGGGAAAGAGAGGGTCTCGAGGATATAGTCGGGAAGCAGAGAATTCCCGAGTTTCTTTTTGATTTTTAAATTTTGCTATTTTAGGTTTTGAGGTTGGGCCCGGGTTCATTCACCGCCTATACCTCGCATAGCTCTCCATGATCATCCATCTCTCCTTTCTCCATTTTCTCAAGTTCCTTCTCAAGACCGAGTTCCCTTATCTTATCGAGTCTTCCGTTCTTTTTTAGATAATCTGCAATTGCTCTTCTTAGACCATCCGAAGCGAGATTTGAGCAGTGCATTTTTTGGGGTGGTAAACCCCCCAAGGCATCTGCGACTGTTTGTTTCGAAATTTTTATTGCATCCTCAATTTTCTTTCCCTTTGCAAGCTCAGTGACCATCGAACTTGTTGCTATTGCGGCACCACAGCCAAAGGTTTGGAATTTTATATCACTGATAGTATCATCATCAACTTTTATCGTTATCTTCATCAAATCCCCGCAAACAGGATTGCCGACCACACCAACTCCGTCTGGATTTTCGATCTCCCCAACATTCCTCGGATTTCTGAAATGCTCCATAACCTTTTCTGTATACATCAACATCAACCTCCTTTCTTTTTTCTGTAAAGTGGAGACATCATTCTCAGCCTCTCTACAACATTCGGAAGAACATCCATGAGCCTCTCGACATCTTCTTCCGTATTTCCTTTTCCGAGAGTGAAAAGTAGGCTTCCATGAGCTTCTTCATGCTTTAAGCCACACGCCATTAGAACATGGCTCGGTTGGAGGGTTTTGGATGTGCACGCAGATGCGGTAGATGCATATATGCCCTCCATGTCAAGGCTAAGCACGAGGGACTCTCCTTCGATATAGCTGAATCTTATGTTGACATTGTTCGGCAGTCGCAATTCAGGATGACCGTTGAGGTACGATTCATCGATCTCACTCAGGATTCGTTTTATCATCTTGTCCCTCAGTTTCTTCTCTCTTTTCGCCTCCTCCTTGTACTCATCTCTGATTATATCTACCGCGGTTCCAAAACCCACTATGCCTGCAACATTCTCTGTTCCACTTCTGTATCCTTTTTCCTGTCCACCGCCGACTATTATCGGCTGTACCCTAACTCCTTTGCCAACATAAAGGGCGGAAACCCCCCTCGGACCGTACAAATCGTTTGAAGAGATTGTCAGCATATCCGCGCTCATTTTCTCCACATCAACCTCTATCTTCCCCGCACTCGCGGTTGCATCGACATGGAATGTGATTCCCCTTTCGCTGGCGATTCTGCCAATCTCTTCTATCTCTTGGATTGTTCCTATCTCGTTGTTTGCATGCTGGATGGAAATTAGAATCGTGTCGTCTCTAATACTTCTCTCAAGCTCATCTACTTTCACAACTCCGTTTTTGTCAACTGGAATGTAGGTAACTTCGAATCCATTTTTCTGGAGAACCTTGCATGAGTTTATAATTGACATGTGTTCGATGGATGAGGTAATGATGTGCTTTCCTTTTCCTTTATTTCTCATTCCGAATCCTATTATTGCCAGATTATTGGATTCCGTGGCACCTGATGTGAATATAATGTCTCCATCACCGTTAATGAACTCTCTTATCTTATCCCTCACTGAATCTATTGCTTTTCTTGCTTTTAATCCCATCGAGTGGACGGATGATGGGTTTCCGATCTCTTTCTCCATGTACGGAATCATGGAGTCGATAACCCTTCTGTCAACTGGATAGCCGTTTGCATAGTCAAAGTAAACCATATCTGACACCTATTTCACTCTTTTTATGTAAAAGTGGAATTCTCCATCTTTTTTCTCAATTTTCAAAATTTCATGACCCGTATGTTTTGCCCAAGCTTTAATATCTTCCTCCGAAGACGGATCGTCTGCCAGTACCTTAATCACTTTCCCGATATCTACCGTTTCGATTGCATTTCTCGTTCTTAAAACGGGTTCAGGACAGAATAATCCTATACAATCAACTATCCTATCAACAATTATCTCACTCATAAATTTTTAGTACATTTTGGATATACTTAAACCTTACTCGGGAGTTTACGCCGTTGAACTTATGCTTGATAAAGTGGTTATTGATTTATTATAAGTTCGGTATGTTGGGGGCATTGTCATGTTTTTTGTGGGGATGCGGTGAAACCACCGTTAATTTAAAATACCTAACCGATGTCTGGCTTAAATACATTAGTAAAAACCCGTAGGAGGCTTTGTGCCGAAGGGACTACGGTGGTGTTTATGCTCGTGGAGAAAGAGAAGGTAAAAAAAGCGGTAATGGAAGCAATAGAGAACTCAAAGAAGAGAAACTTTACCGAGACTGTAGAAATAGCGGTTAACTTAAAGAATTTGGACATGAAAAAACCAGAAAACAGAATTGATGCGATAGTTACATTTCCTCACGGAATTGGGAAGGACAGGAAAGTTGCTGTTTTTGCAAAGGGAGACACCGCTCTAAAGGCTAAGGAAGCTGGAGCAGACATGGTGTTCTCACCGGAGGACATTGATGAGCTTGCCAAAGACAAGAGAAAATTGAGAAAAATTGCAAATGAAATTGACTTTTTCATAGCTGAAGCACCCCTAATGCCGGAGATCGGTAAAAAACTCGGTCCAATTCTCGGTCCGAGAGGAAAGATACCTCAGCCGATACCCCCACTTTCAGACCCCACTCCGGTAATTCAGAGGCTGAAGAAGTCTGTAAAAGTGAGAACAAGGGATAAAATGACTTTCCATGCACCAGTAGGGACTAAGGACTTGGATGTGGATGTAATCTCGGACAACATCCTCGAAGTACTAAAGTTGGTTGAAAATAAGTACGAAAACGCGGTAAATAATCTGAAATCGGTTTATGTGAAAACAACAATGGGACCTGCTGTGAGGGTGATATAAATGGCAGCGGTAAAGGGAACGGTACCTCAATGGAAGCTCAGGGATGTTGAGGAAATCAAGAGGTATCTGAGGGAGTACCCGGTTGTAGGTATTGTGTCATTCAGAGGTATTCCTGCAGGACAAATGCAGAAGATCAGGAGAGATTTAAGAGATAAGGTAAAAATTAAGGTGGTTAAAAACAATCTGATAGAGAAGGCTGTTCAGGATGAAGGTGAATTTTCCAAACTAACAGACTTTCTCGGCGATCAGGTCGCTTTTGTGGCGTCCAACCTAAACCCGTTCAGGCTCTTTAAAGAACTTGAAAAGACGAAAGAACCGTCACCATTGAAGCCCAATCAGATAGCTCCAGAGGATGTTGTGGTGGAGAAAGGTCCAACCTCTTTTCCACCCGGACCCGTTCTGGGAGACCTCCAGATGGGTGGACTTCCCGCAGGAATTGAGAAGGGTAAAATCGTGATTAAGGACACTGTTACGGTTGTAAAAGCGGGAGAGAAGGTTAAGCCAGAGGTTGCAAAAGCTCTTCAACTCCTTGAGATCAAGCCGATAAAGCTTGGACTTGATACGAGGGTTTTAATGGAAAACGGAATTATTTTTAAACCCGAGGACCTCAGAATCGATGTAGAGGAAGTTTCCGTTCAATTCGCTCAGGCGTATCAGAGAGCAATCAATTTGGCTGTAAACTCAGCATATGTAACTCCAGAGACAGCAGAGATACTCATAATCAAGGCGGTAAGTTCTGCGAAAAATCTTGCGGTAAATTCTGCGATACCGGAGAGAGAGGTAATAACCGATTTATTAGCCAAGGCTTATTCGGAGATGCTCTCTCTTGCCTCACATCTTCCGGAATCAGCACTTGATGAAGATTTACAATCAAAACTTCAGCAAACTCCGACGGTAGTGGAGGTTGAAGAAAAAGAAGAGGAGAAGAGAGAGGAAGAGGAAGAAAAGAAGGAAGAGGAGGAGGAAGAGAGTAAAGAAGAAGAGGCAATAGAAGGTCTCGGTGCGTTGTTTGGATAAAAAGGGAGGTAGTAGAAATGGAGTATGTGTATGCTGCTTTAGTTTTGCACTCTGCGGGGAAGGAAATAACCGAAGAGGGCGTAAAAGCAATCCTTGAAGCTGCAGGGATAGAAGTTAATGAGGCGAGAGTCAAGGCTTTGGTCTCCGCGTTGGAGGATGTGAACATAGACGAGGCGATCGAGAAGGCAAGCTTCGCCCCAGTTACAGCACCTGCAGTTTCCGCACCCGCAGTAGAGGCAACAGAGGAGAAGAAAGAAGAGGAAGCAGAGGAAGAAGAGGAAGAAAAGAAGGAAGAAGAGGCAATCGAAGGTCTCGGTGCTCTCTTCGGTTAATTATTTTTTGAATTTTTTAAAATAATTTGTTAATTTTTGTTTTTTGGTTAGTTTAAGCTTTTTTGTTCTATACATGGAGGTACTATTTTCTATCCACAACCTTATACTATCCGGCAAAAATGTCCAGCTTTAGAACAGTTCCGCACCTTCAAGCACACGAATTCCGGTATCGGTTATCATATAAGGGGTTAGCTTTCTTGAGTGCTTGACCCTCCTCATTTTGACAACCTCGAGAGCAAGGATGGGCTCCTCGATTTCACTCTTTCTTATATATTTCAGGGCTATTGCCCCATCCGATACGTATTCAAGGATTCCGTATTTGCTTGTTGTTTGGGAATATTTGTCCGCTTCAGAGGTGAATATTGCGGTTACTTCGGATTTCTTGATTATATCTCTCAGGTGTGATAGAGCAAGCCACCTATCTTTTTCATCGAAAAGACCCTCAAGAATGCTGACCGTATCTATTACAAGTCTTTTTGCACCCATTTGCTTTATCGCAGATAGTAGATCATTTTTAACTTTATCCATCGACTCCTTCACAGCGACGGGATCGAGTTTGATTATTTCGATGTTCTCCGAGTACTGCTCGAAGTCCATTCCGAATCCCTTTGCGGTGTCCATTATGCTCCTCTCATCTTCATCGAGGCTTATAAATATGCATTTTTCGCCATTTTTTAAACCCTCATGTATGAAGTGGAGGGCAAAGGTTGTTTTTCCGGTTCCGTAGGCACCAAAGACTGTGACTATGTGCCCTTCTGGAATACCTCCACCGATTACCGCATCCAAACCCTCAATTCCGGTAGACAGCATTTTTATCACCTAAGCTCCTCAGAATTTCTGCTACCTTTCATAGGATTCTGTGGAGTTTTGATATCGTAAATCCGTTTGCGGGATCGATCCCTATCTCGTATCTCATAAGTCTTTGCTTCTCAAGCTGTGGTAATATCCCAAAAAGCTTTTTTATGTACATCCACCTCTTGATAACATCCTTCCCCACATCCCACTCGAACATCAACACACCGTCTGCATAATAGAAGATCTCCTCTGCTCTTCCCTTATCCACGATCTCTTTTGAGAACAGAATGTAGAGGAGGATGTTTTTTCTGATAACGAGTTTCCTCAAACCTATCAGAAGGTCTATTAGATCACTCCATTCTACCTCATCCCCTCCCAGAACTTCAGTTTTTCTTATCAGATCTGTTAGGGAATCTACGAAAACGATGCTGTTATCCTCAACATCGTCGAAATAGCTGACGAGCTTTTCCAGTATTTTTTCAGATTTTAGCGATGCCAGCACACCTTTTTCAGATACCCATTCTGCGGGCACTATTGTCTTTGCAAAAAATTCTTTGGATAGGGATAGAATTTTTATTCTGTCAATCCATGATGGATTCGAGTCAGGGAATATCAGTTTCAATTCTCTCCTCGTCTCCTCTTCGTTTAGAATAACGGAGATAATGTACAATCTGACATCCTTGGCGGACAGATTCATGAGGGATGTTAAAGCAAACTCTCTACCACCTGCACCGACCTCTTCCGCAAGGATGATTAAGCCCGGATATATTCCACCGGTTGAGGTATCGAATATGTCTATTCCTGTTAAAAACTTCATGATCTCATCTTATAGACATGGGATATAAAACATGTTGTTTCTTTTGCTCAACCTTAGCCTGTAGCCATCTCACTCCACCTCTATAACCTCATCGACCATGAGTGCGATTTGTGAGTAGTAGCTCTCGTCTATCTCCTTCTCAATGGAAAATATCGTCCCTATGAATCCCTTTATCCTTATCTTGCCTGTGATGTATCTTATGAACTTCAACAGCGTTTCAAACGATTTGTAGAGGGAGATTGTGGACAGAGAATCGATGTAGATGAACCTGTTCTCCGCTGAGATCATGTCCATCGCCTGCTCGATTGCAATCTGCATCTGGGTTGGATCGGGGGAGTTTAGGTATCTGCACCTCTCTATGTCTATCTCCTCTCCACCAAGCTGTCTTGTGATGCTATCTATGAATATTATCTTGCTGTAGTCTATCCCCTCTTTTTCCATTAGCTTTTTCATTGATGAGTATGGGCGGTTCAGTGTGACGAACACACCCTCCGCAAAAGATGTTAGAAATCTTAGTATCTCCAAGCTCGTTTTTACATACTTTTTCGCTTCAACAATCACTAAGATAATCTCTGCTCCGCTCTCTATGGATTCTTCAAGCTTCTCCGATACCTTCGAGACGTCCATACCTATCCCTTACTCTTCACCTCTAAAAACGAATTCGTAGTCTTTTCTTATGTATCTGCCCTCTTTTATCTTTATTCCCTCGTCTGTAATCTCGAATGGTATGAACTCCAGTGGATGGGCAGTTCTGTATTTTTTAAGGATTCTTAATGCTCTTTGATACCCTTCCGGTACCCTTAATAGGTCGAGGAAGATCACGGATTCCGCTATGTTCTTGGTCTCGCTCCACTCTCCTTTCATCGGCGCTTCCTCCACGAACAAGGCAGTTATATCGTTTTTGTAGCACAGTCTTGAGAGATACCTCAGGGCGAGTCTGTAAAGCACGGGATCCGCTAAGGCTTTATCCATATCTGTGATCGAATCAAAAATGATCATGTCTACTTCACTCGGCTTCATACCGATCGTGGATACCGTAGACTCTTCAAGCTTTTCCGGGGTGAGGGGGAGGAGGTACTTAGCCTCAATTCTCACGAATCTCCAGTTTATCTTGTGGTATACATCCTCCATGAACTTCATTTTTCCGAGGTACGACTCACAGCTTTTCCTCCCTATTGTTGTTGCTATATAGACGACCGTCCTTCCATCCTTCGCTCCTTGTGCAGCCCAATGTGCTGCAAGAATCGTTTTTCCGATTCCACTTCTTCCCGTTATCAAGTTAACTGTATCTCTATCCAGTCCGCCTCCGAGAGCGGAGTCGAGTTTCTCAATACCGAACGGAAGCCTCATCCAACCACCGGTTTTAAATTTTCGTTGTTTATTGATAAACTTTTTTGAATAACTGATGAGGTCGCGAAAATGCAAGTTCTCACTAATTAGCTTAAAAATTCTACATAGAAGTAAAAATTTAAGAAGTTTCAGTTCTTTTCTTGAAAGTTTTTTTATGTCACCCAAAATTTAATTTAGCTATCTTATGTCTTGAGGAATAACCGAAAATAATGTATTTTGGGAGATGATATTCAGATCGTGAAAAAAAGGTTGGAGATACTTTTAGAAGGATTGAAGGGTTTTGAAGAGCCGAAGCTGAAGCTTGAGCAGTATGTAACCCCTCCTTCACTAACAGCATTCATAATCAACCACGCGAGCATCCTTAACGAGCTTGATTTTGTTGTCGATCTTGGATGTGGAACAGGAATGATAGGTATTGCGGTATCTCTCGCTGGTGGGAGAGCAGTGGGAGTTGACATCGATGCTAATGCATTGAGAATCGCAAAAGAGAATGCAGATAAATATTCTGTGAGTTTGGACTTGATTATTGCTGATGTTGAGGATTTCTATCTGAAGGGAAAAAATTTTACAACGATTATGAACCCGCCCTTTGGAATTCAAAGGAAGCATGCTGATAGAGCATTTCTTAAAAAAGCGATGGAGTTTTCGAAGACGATATATTCCATTCATTCCGCTGGAAGTGAAAAATTTGTAGAGAGGCTTTGTGGGGAGAGTGGTTTCACCATAACACATAAATGGTTCTTCAGCATACCGCTAAGGAGAACATATGAATTCCATGAAAAAGAATTTAAATATGTCCCCGTAGAGGTTTACAGAATTGAAAGGAAAGGTTGATGATGCTCACCTTGATGAAAATGATACGGTCGTGTAGTGTGAGGCAATGTAAGGATTGTTGTAGGAGATGGTAATAAATGAAATTTGTATTTCCCGGAGATAGAATAGGTTATGCGGAGGAATACCTTGTTGGTGAGGGAGTTTACGAGGAGAATGGGGAGATTTTCGCATCAATAGCTGGAACTCTTGAAATTAAGAACAAGGTGGTTAGTGTAAAATCGGTTAAGGAGATACCCGAATTAAAAAGAGGAGATGTAGTCCTCGGAAGGGTTGTGGATTTAAGGAACTCAATTGCCCTTGTAGAGATTGCGAGGAAGGAAGGAGTAGACAGAGAGCTGAAACACACAGGCATAGCAGCTCTGCACATATCAAATGTTCGAAATGAATATCTGAAGGATTTTAACAACTCCATAGGGTACATGGATGTTTTGAAGGCAAGAATAATTGATTCCGAACTGCTAAAACTGTCAACAAAGGAAAAAGAGATGGGTGTTTTAAAAGCTTATTGTTCGAGTTGTAAAAGTGAGATGATTTTGGAGGGTAATAAATTAAAATGCATTGAGTGTGGACGAGTAGAGGGAAGGAAACTATCTTCAGATTACGGAAAGGGGAACTGGAGGTAAGGAGGTGTCATGATGGAGATAAAAATTTTGGAGTTGAAGGAAGATAGGGCTAAATTGAAGATAAAGGGAGAAGATCACACATTTTTAAATCTTCTACAGCACTATCTTCTTGAGAACGAGCATGTGCTGATTGCAAAGTATGATATTCCACATCCATTGATTGAGGAAGCTGAGCTTGTGGTAAGAACTGATGGAATGGACCCTATTCATGCAATCAGAGTTGCGGGGGAGAAAATAGTCAAGGACTGTACAACCCTCTTAGAATCTATTTAATTTTTACCCTATGAACCCTATTTCTGCCAAGCTCGATAACAAATTCGATTTTGAAGGATCCAGACTTTACAAATCTTGGAGATTTATAGGTTTTGATGATAGCTTTAAGGTTTCAGGTAGCATTTCCGAGTTAAGGGGGAAGAATGCGGTACTAGTTGGTTGTGTAACCGCGGGAACGATTCCAGAGGGGTTTGTTTATGAGGAGATTGAAATAGATGGTGTGGAAGCAACTCAGAAAATAGTTTCGGTGATACGGAGGTCAAAGTTTCGGGAACAACTCAAGTGCATATTTTTGAGTGGAATAACCTTCGGCGGTTTTAATATTGTTGATATAAAAGAGGTTTTCGAAAAAACGGGAATTCCTGTGATCTGTGTTATGAGGAGATACCCCGACATGGCTTCGATAAAAAAAGCTCTACTGAGAATTCACTCTTTTGAAAAGAGGTGGAAAGCTATTGAGAATGCCGGGAAAATACTGAAGCTTAGAGATGTGTATGTTCAGATAAGCGGTTGTGATGTAAGGTCTGCGGATAGATTTTTGCACCTCTCGACAAGGGAAGGGAAGCTTCCAGAGCCTTTGAGGTTGGCACACATGGTTGCTTCTGCGATAACTCATGGTGAATCAAGAGGAAAGGCTTGATGTATCTGATGTTCGGTGCTACTGGTTTTAAGTTCATTGGTAGTATGGGATCAGATTTTTCTTCTGTCAACAACTCTCTTAGCCTTTCCCTCAAACCTTCTTATTGTTCCCGGATTTACGAGTTCTATGTTTGCCCAAACATTAAGTATGCTCTTTAGTTTCTCTGAAATTTTCTTTTCGAGTTTTAAGATGTCTGAAACTCTATCTATCTCTGATTTTAGCTCGATTTGTATGGTCATGACATCCATCTCTTTCTCTCTATCCAAGTATATCATGTAGTGCTCCCCAACTTCGGGAATCTGTAGCAGAACATGTTCAATTTGGCTTGGAAAGACATTTACGCCTCTAACTATGATCATATCATCGCTTCTGCCCATTATCCTTGAGATTCTCGGGTGCGTTCTACCGCATGAGCATTTCTCTTCTGTGTATGAGGTTATGTCTCCTGTTCTCCATCTGATCAATGGTAGAGCCTCCTTGGAAAGGGTTGTTACAACCAACTCTCCTTTCTCGCCTTCTCCAACGGGTTCTAGGGTCTCTGGATCGATTACTTCTATCAGGAAGTGATCTCCCCATATGTGGATGCCATCCTTCTCCTCGCATTCTGTGAATAAAGGTCCGCTCAATTCTGAGGTGCCATAAACATCGTACGCAGAGATTCCAGCTTTTTCCTCGATTCTCCTTCTCGTCTCCTCACTCCAAGGCTCCGCACCGAATATACCGATTCTTAGCGAGGTTTCTGAGAAATCGTATCCGTTTTCCTGCATGTATTCTGAGATATATAGCATGTATGACGGTGTGCATGCGAAAACTGTCGTCTTTAAGTCTCTCATCAATTCGATCTGCCTCTGAGTGTTTCCCGCCGATACCGGTATAACCCCCGCACCGAGCCTCTCCCCCGCATAGTGGAAACCCAATCCACCTGTGAATAGCCCATAACCGTACGCCACCTGAATTATATCACCGTTCGTGACCCCACATGCGATTAAACTTCTGCATAGGCATTCAACCCAGCTATTTATGTCGTTTGCGGTGTACCCCACAACCGTTGGTTTTCCCGTAGTTCCGCTTGATGCGTGAAATCTAACTACTTGGGAAAGGGGTACCGCAAACATTCCTGTGGGGTAGTTATCCCTCAGATCCTGTTTGATCGTGAAGGGGATTTTTCTCAAGTCCTCAAACCTATTGATATCCCATGGATTTATTCCCACATCCCTAAACTTTTTTCTATAGAATGGGGAGTTCGTGTACGCGTGGTGTATTACCGCTCTTAGCTTTCTTTCTTGCATGTTTTTGAGATCGTTTATGTTTATTCTCTCCATCCCCGGATTCCAGAACATGTGACAACAAATGACATGGTGGGTTTAAAATATTATTGATTCTATACCGCTGTGAGGTCGTTCACTGACTTTTAGCTCTTATGATAGGCAGAAGCCAAACTGGTTACTCTTTACTTTCGGTTGGACTCTGCATCCCGGAAATCTTCCAACTCTGTTGAGTCTTAGATCGATGTTGGATCGGCTGGGATGTGAATAATAGCAAACTTTTTCTCCTCAACATACACCTCATAAACCGGTGATAGATTGAACTACTTGGTAAGGCTTCAGGGAGGGTGGATTGTTAGGAAGGCTAAGAGTGTTGAGGATGCAATGAACATAGCGGTAGCTGAAGCGGGGAAGAAGCTGAATCCCGATCTTGATTTTGTTGAGATAGATGTTGGGGATGTTGATTGCCCGAAATGCGGAGAAATTTTTAAATCCGCATTCATGGTTGCAGGGACTGCACTTGTGGGGCTTGTTTTTGAGATGAAAGTTTTCAATGCAGAGAACAAGGAGCATGCGGGAAGAATAGCAAAGTACGAGATAGGAAAAAGGCTTGGGAGAGTCCCTCTTGAAGTGATTGATGTCGAGGAAATAGATTGAACTAATTTCGTTTTTATACATGTTCATGCGATATCTGATTTGGTACCATCAAATTTAATTTAAAAGGTTTAATCATGTTAGATTATTGAAAAACTCAAAATTTTTATAGTTTTTACGGAAAAAGAGAATCGAATGAAAGTAATGGATAAATTTGAGATGGAGGTAAGGAGGATATTTCCATATGTTTCATTTCATCCAGTTGAGAGGGAAATATACTCTCATGACATCTCTGTTATGCCTTCTTCCATAGAAAAAATGGTTCATAACATCTGCGATGTTGTAATTCAGCCAGAAAATCTTTATCAGGTAAAGGAAATTTTAAAGCTAAGTAAGGAATATTCACTTCCGGTCGTTCCGAGAGGTTCTGCAACATCGGGATACGGTGGGGTAATTCCCTATAAGGGCGGGATAATGGTTGATTTTTCAAGGATGGATTACTTTGAGATAGATGAAGACTCTAAGACGGTTGTTGCAGAGCCGGGTGCTATTTGGTGGGAGATTCAGGAATCAGCGTTGAAAAAAGGTCTCAGTTTGAGGGTGTATCCTACAAGTGCACCATCTTCAACGGTTGGTGGGTGGATAGCTCAGGGGGGAATCGGAGTTGGGAGCAGGATGTTTGGCGGGATATCTGACAACATCTATGAGTTAAAAGTGGTGGACTATGAGGGGATAAAAACTGTATCCAAAGATCATCTGAAGTTTTATGTTGGTATGGAAGGAACTACCGGATTAATTGTAAAATCTATTGTGCCTCTGATGGAATACAGAGAGGAAAAACCTGAAGCGGTGCATGTAGATGATTTAAACCACGCAATAACTTTGCTGAAGTCGGGTACAATTTACTCAGCCATATTTTTCGATGAGGGTTACATAAAATTGCTGAACGAACTCAAAGGAGAGAACATACCGGAAAGAGAGACCCTGCTCATGGTAAAATTCGATGAGGGTTTGGAAGCAACACCACATGCGGAATTTTTGTGGAATGAGAGGTTCTGTCCGCTGAGATTGAAAAAAAAGGGACCGTCTCTCGTAATATCGGAAGTATTGATCCCTCTTGAAAATCTAAGTACATTCTACAGCACTCTGAAGAAGAGTCTGAAAGGCGAACATGCAATTCAGATTCATTTCTCGAGGGAATATGCGAATGTTATAACCATGATTCCGAGTGATGAAAGGGAAAAAAGATACATATCTGACTGGAAAAAAGCACTAAAAATTGTTAAACTTGGGTTAAAGCATTCTGGTAGACCGTATTCTACGGGAATATATCTCTCACATCTTAGTAAGAGAGTTATCGAAGAGTATAATGAGGTCGAAAAATTCAAAAAGAAAGTGGATCCGGAGAATCTGTTAAATCCCGGGAAGATCTTTCCCATGGGGAAGCTACCGAAAATAATGAAAATAGCCGAGATGATATCCTAAAGGGGGGTTTACGGATTAGTTTGGGGTTCAGACTGAAGGCGTTATCGGAGGAAATCATCTCGTGTGCTCAGTGTAATTACTGCAGAGTATGTCCCGCCTACAAAATTGAGGGCTGGGAGAGCATATCTCCGAGAGGAAGAATATATCTGCTCAAGAAGATACTGGAAGGGAAAATATACATGGACAGCAACATGGTTAAAGACTTTTTCAAGTGTACTGTCTGCGGGCTATGTGAGAGCGTGTGTCAGGTTGGAATACCTCTGATAAATTTGTGGGAGAACTCGAGAAATCTGATTGTGATGGAAAAGGGACCCCTACCAACTCATAAGAAGATCGCAACATCCATCGGTGTGAACCGAAATCCGTACGGTGAGGACAGAAGTCTGAGGAGCTCGTGGTTGCCCGATGATACTGTAATATCGAACTCTTCCACACTCTATTTTGCTGGATGTACGGCCAGTTTCAGAGTCAAGGAGATAGCAGAAAGTACGGTTAGAGTTTTCTCCCATTTTGACATAGATTTCAACTATTTTGGGAGCGAAGAAGTGTGCTGTGGATCAACTCTAATGAGAACCGGGCAGATGGAGCTTGCGGAGAAGCTGGTTGAGAAGAATGTAAAAATGTTCGAAAGAAACAGAATTGAGAGGATAGTCACAACATGTGCGGGATGCTACAAAACATTTTCATTTGACTATCCAGAGATTTGTGCTAAGAAGGGCATTGATTTTGATTATGAAGTCATACATCTCTCGAGCTTCATCGAAAGAGAGGCTGGTAGAAGGATAAAGGAGGGCATGAAAGCAAAACTGAAGGGAAGGGCAACATATCATGACCCGTGCCATCTCGGTAGGCATGCGGGTGTATATGATGAACCGAGAAGCTTAATCAAGGCTACGGGGCTTGAACTTGTAGAGATGGAGCATAGTAGAGATAAAGCTCTTTGTTGTGGTGCGGGAGGGGGAGTAAGAGCCCAATTTAGAGATCTGTCTCTTAGAATAGGTGAGATGAGGTTTAAAGAAGCTGTGAACACGAATGCGGATTACTTGCTATCTGCATGTCCTTTCTGCAAGCTTCATTTAAATCACACTAAGAACATGCTCGGGCTTGAAAAGCCCGTTGTGATGGACATTGCTGAGATCGTTTTGAAAGTCATTGATGAGAACAATAATGCTGAGTGCTGATAGATAGAGCGGGCATCAGTAGAAAACAACACCATCAAGCTCGTCTCCTCTGAACACCGGCCCCTCTACACAGGCTCTTGAACCGTCCTCGAGAACACATGTACCACAGATTCCTATTCCGCACTTCATGTATCTCTCGAGTGAGAACTCCGCTCTTTCCAGCAGGTTTCTGTCCTTCAATAGCTTGAAGGCACTCATCATCATGCTCTCGGGACCGCAGATGTATATCTTGTCGTATTCTGATAGCTTTTCCTCCTCCATAAGCTCGATTACCGTTCCCTTAAATCCTTCGGAACCGTCTTCCGTTGAGATTTCGACATGTTTAAATCTGTCCTTCCATATAAGGTCTTCTGAAGTTTTTGCTCCGTATATTGCTTTTACTTCCGCACCCTTTCTTAGAAGGACATCATGAAGGTAGAACAGCGGGGCTGAACCTATCCCTCCTGCAACCAAGAGTGCATTTTTTGTTGTAGGTGTGAACGGCTTTCCGAATGGACCCCTAACTCCTACAATATCTCCAGCATTGCTACTGATCAGTGCTTTAGTTGTATCTCCCACAGCTTTAACCGTCACCGAGTTCGGTGAAGATAAGCTGAGGGGTATCTCTTCGTACTCCGGGAGGTAGAGCATTATAAATTGCCCGGGATACGATCTCAGTCTTGTTGTGAAAAAAAGCGAAGATGTATCCTTAGAATGTCTGATGATTTTGTCAACTCTTAATGTGAACACCTTACCACCTCATTCGTGAGCTAAACCTACCAAATCAGATATTTCAAGTTTTTCCTTTCTCAGGTATGCGATTAGACTCTCTTTGAGGCTGTATAGCATCCTATAGCTGTAGAAGAAGGCTGAACCGATTTGAACCGCATTAGCACCGGCGAGCATGAACTCTATAACATCTTTCCAAGAGGTGATACCACCGCAACCTATGATGGGCACGTCAATCTCTTTGTACAGGTCCCAGACGACCTTCAACGAAATTGGTTTGATACTTTCTCCACTCACACCTCCGGTTGTATTTGATAGAATCGGTTTTCTCGTTCTTATGTCGATAGCTATACCTTTTAGTGTATTTATAGCTGTTATTCCGTCTGCTCCTGCCTTTTCTGCAGATTTGGCGGTCTCTATGTAGTCGTACTCCGAGGACACTTTTACAAAAACTGGTTTGGAGGTTGACCTCTTAACCTCTCTGACTATCTTCTCAACGAGTTTTGGATCGCTACCGACTGTAATTCCAGCATCCTCAACATGAGGACAGCTAAGGTTCAATTCAAAGGCATCAGCCATATCAAAATGCTTTGTAAGTTCGGAGAATTCATTAGGAGAGCTACCAAAAAGGCTAACGATGAGTTTACTGTCCTTTGAGAATTTATGAAGCTCCTTTGAGAATGCTAAGCTTCCCGGTGATGCAAGTCCAACCGCATTCAGCAGTCCAAGTCGAGTGTTTATTATTACAGGGGTTCTGTATCCTTCTCTCTCTTCCATCCCAACACTCTTCGTAACAACCGCTCCAGCATGTTCTGCTATTCTATTCAATGAGGAACTGTACACTCCAAGTATCCCGCTCGCAAGTATCAGGGGGTTCTTCATTTTCATTCTGCCAATCTCAACTTCGAGCATCCAATCTTTTTTTATTTGAGGGGTATTTAATCCTTTAGTATTCTTAGGGGTTGTAGCATTTGTGGGTTGGAAGAGTCTAACTTTGGTTAACTCTTTAGTCGATTCAATTTTAGCTGTTTGGTCTCCTTGGGTTGTGCACACGAAGCGGAGTTTAAGATATGGGAGATGGTGATTATGTAAAGTCATGTAAAGTTATGTGTAATATTATGTGTAATAGAATTAAAATGATTGATTAAATCGGAAACTCAACCTGTCTCTTATACTCGAATTGATTTTGATTCAATTTTGTGAATTCATGAATTTAGATAAAATTTAAACCGTAAAATAGATATTCTTTAAAAATTGAGTAAATATGGATGATAATCCCATTGGTGTTGATGGCGAGCATAGCTGTAGTCTTCCATCTGATGGGCATAACTGCGATTGGGGCAATATTCACGGGGATAACGATCATTTACGGTTCGGTAGTAGGATATCTGTCCATTGACAAGCTGTCTGATAAGTTCTTTTTTATGAATGTTTACCTTCTAACCTTCACTCTTCCCGGATCGGTCGAGCTATCCCATCAGATGGACTTTCATTTTCCGGTTAATATCATTGTCTGGCTTACATCCTATTTTGCTGGAGGGGTTATCCTGCTCGTTATTTTTGCATGGAGAAAACTTGAAAGGGATATTTTGTTCTTTTTCCTTTCGTTCATCGTAGCTCTCTCGGTTATAAACTTCTTTAGTTGGTTTAACATCGATGATTCGTACACTTATGTCGGAATGCTGACTCAGTCGTTCAATTTTCTGTGGAAATCTTTCGTCAATTTCTGTCTCAATCCAGAGTTCATCTTTAGGAGTGATGATGTCAGCGTGCAGATAATGGTCGCCCCATTCATACTCCTCGTGATCTTCGTGTTTATACTGATCAAAAAACTTTAATTGGGTATGTGACCTTCAGAAATCTTTCAAAAATCCAAGCTCTGCGAAACCCCTCATAAAGCGACAAGTAACTGAGAACGATCAGGAATAAATTTGGAAAAGGTTATATTTTGAATGAGATGGTGGTCTTTCGGTGGTATGATGGAAGAGAAGATCATCAAGCAGATATCTGTTTTCGTCGAGAACAAGCCCGGAAGACTTGCATCGGTTACGGAGAAGCTATATGAGGAGAAAATCAACATTAGAGCATTTACAATTGCTGAGGCAGGTGACTTCGGGATCATAAGGATGGTTGTGGACGATACGGAAAAAGCATACGAGAAGTTGAGGTCTGAGGGATTCACCGTGTCCCTAACGGATGTATTGGGTGTGGAGGTGAGGGATGAACCGGGCGGTCTGTATAAGATCGCCAAGGTTCTAGGAGATGCAAGTATAAACATAGAGTATGTTTACGCTTTTACTTGGGGAGTGGATAAAGCTCTAATCATTCTTAGAGTTGATGACATCGGTAAAGCGATAGGGGTTCTTGAAAAAGAGAACGCCTTGTTCAGAAATAAGGTGGATTAACATGGCGGTTTTTGTAAAGGTTGGAGATATTGTGAGGGAGATTGAAATCGTGGAGTCTAAAACCTCTAAGGTGATAGTTGAGAATTTACCGATCGAAGGTGTCGTTCGAAGGTGGGGGGATGAAATTTACTTCGAAACGCGGATTGATTTTGAAGAAGAAGAGAACCCCAAGGATGTTGTTGAGATTGGAGATGTGGCTTTCTGGATACCGGGAAAAGCAGTATGCATCTTCTTTGGAAAAACACCCATAAGTGATGACAAGATTAGACCAGCCTCTCCAGTGAATGTTTTTGGGAAAATAAAGGGAGATACAGAAGATTTCAAAAAAATCAGTGAAGGAGAGAGAATACTGATCTATTCGGATTAGCTGTCTGTTAAGCTCGATTAAACACTCGAACTAGAAATTAGAGAAGTGGTGCCCCTTTGTCGGCTGAACCAACGAGCCTTGAATATTTTGCGAGATATCCGCTTAACTTCCTTTCTGGCTTTCTCCACTTCTCTTTTCTGCTGATCAATTCATCCTTCTCAACCCTTAGTTCGAGAGTTCTGGAAGGTATGTCTATCAGTATTCTGTCTCCATCCTCTACAAGAGCGATTGTTCCCCCGTCAATGGCTTCTGGACACACATGCCCTATGCAAGGCCCTCTCGTAGCTCCGCTGAACCTTCCATCGGTTATAAGGGCAACTCTCTTGTAACCCATCCCAGATATTGCTGCGGTTGGGAGTAGCATCTCCGGCATTCCGGGTGCACCTTTCGGACCCATGTACCTTATGACAACAATGTCTCCCTCATCAATCTCTGAATTCAGGATCGATCTTAATGCCTCGCTTTCCGAATTAAAACATCTCGCATTTCCCTCGAATACCATCATGTCCTCTGAAACTGCTGCAGACTTTATAACCGCACCTTTTTCAGCGAGGTTTCCTTTGAGTATTGTTATCCCTCCGTGTTTGTGGATTGGGTTTGTAAGATCCCTTATGATATCTTTTCCTCTCCTTACCGCAAGATTGGCAATCTCATATACGCTCAAACCACTAACAGTTTTTTCATCTACCAGTAGTTTCTTTGCCTTTTTGAATAGCATCGGAACACCACCGCTTTCATCGAGATCCGCTATCGTGTAGTTGCTTGCAGGATCGACTGCAACTATATGAGGTGTTTTCCTGCTAATTTCATCAAATAAGTCAAGAGGAAGTTTCATTCCCGCTTCTCTTGCTATTGCGGGGAGATGTAGAACTGTGTTGGTAGAGCCACCAATGAGCATGTCCATCGTTATGGCGTTCTCGAACGAACTCTCCGTAACAAAATCAGATGGTTTAATTTCCTCCTCTACAAGCTGAACAACTCTCTTTCCGCTGTCTTTTGCAATTCTGAGCTTCCTTGAAGACCCACACGGAGATGTTGCACAATATGGCAAGCTCATTCCGAGAGTTTCCGTCATTATCTGCATCGTGTTTGCAGTGTACAGTCCCTGACAGCTCCCGCAGTATGGTGCACAGAAATCTTCGTACAGTTTTAGTTCTTTCTCGTCAATTTTACCGGATTTGTACATCCCCGATGCTTCAAAAGCGGTTGATATCGTTACATTCCTGTCACCTATTCTTTCCGCAATCATTGGCCCTCCCGTAACAACGATGGCTGGAATATCGAGTCTTAGAACAGCCATTAGCATTCCGGGAACTATTTTGTCGCATGAGCCAACAACGACCAATCCATCAAACCTATGTGCTTGAACCATGGATTCTATGCTGTCCGCTATTAACTCTCTGGATGGGAGAGCGAATTTCATTCCCTCATGACCCATAGCGATTCCATCACAGATTCCTATCACTCCAAACTCGAATGGCACTCCGCCAGCAGAATATACACCACTTTTAACAGCGTCGGTTATTTTATCGAGAGCCATATGTCCGGGTATTATTGTATTATATGCATTTGCGATTCCTATGAACGGCTTATCCATTTCGTCATCCGAAACTCCGAGAGCCTTGAGAAGGGCTCTGTGAGCAACTCTATCAATTCCTTTCTTAATCTCATCGCTTCTCATTAGAATATGGTTCTCGGAGTAGTATTTAATAGTTGGGTCGTTTAGTTGGAGGGCTCTTGAATAATCTTAGGGAAAAGCAATTTACCTTGATAACAAGCATTGCGGAGAACAATATAGAGATTGTATCAAAAAATAAAAATAAAGTATTATTTAGGTCTTTATTGCCAACATTATGTCTTCAGCCTTAACGGTCTTTCTTCCAACATGCTTTGCAACTTCAACTGCCTTCTTGGCAATTTCAGTTGCCCACTCTTCAAGATACTCAGCTAATACTTCCTTTGCATCTTCACTCACTCTTATCGCACCAGCATTCCTCATCAATCTGTCAATAGGTGCAATGGGCAACTCACCCATTTCTTTTCACCTCCTTCAACCCAATTTTTAGTTATTTAACATATATATAGTTTTCGAATTAATAAGGATTAACGGGCTTATTTTTTTGTGTGCATTGGTTATTAAATTTTGTTTCGAGTATGGGGAGTAATTAATAATTCGCTTTGACATTTTTTTGATAAATGAGAGTGAATTGTTTTATGGTGTAGTCTTCTTCAATTTTAAATTGACAATTCAAGAATTTTATTGAATTGCTGAATTAAGTCTTATAACACTTAAAAAAGATTATTGGGTGAATAAATTTTGTCGTTAAATTGAATCCAAGTTTCTCACAACCTCATCCGCGAACTCCCTTGTACCGACCTTCTTCCCCCCAACATGCCTGTGCAAGTCGTATGTCACTATCCCGCTCTGAATCGTTTCCTCTACCGCCCTCTTTATCATCTCGCTTGCATCCTTCCATCCTATGTACTCGAACATCAGAGCACCGGTAAGGATTTCAGCGGTGGGATTCACCTTGTTCTGCCCTGCGTACTTCGGAGCTGAGCCGTGGATAGGCTCGAAAACTCCCATCCCATCTCCGATATTCGATCCGGGAGCTATTCCCAGCCCGCCAACCATAGCTGCTGCCGCGTCGCTCAGATAGTCTCCGTTCAGGTTGGGCAGGGCTATGACATCGTACTCATCCGTTCTCGTGAGAATCTGCTGGAACATGTTGTCGGCTATTCTATCCTTTATCACCACCTTGCCCTTCGCTTCTCCGCCGTAGTTCTCCCACAGTTCGGTTTCGGTTATCGTTTTATCCCCGAACTCCTCTCTTGCAACCTCGTACCCCCAATCACGAAACGCACCCTCCGTGTATTTCATTATGTTTCCCTTGTGCACGAGCGTTACGCTCTCGCGGTCGTTCTCTATCGCATACTCTATCGCCATCCTGACGAGCCTCTTCGTCGCGAACTCGCTTATCGGCTTTATTCCGATGCCGGA
>Ga0209426_1000379_pt1 | contig 51467 bp, 47 predicted proteins | sample Deesub1362B_J571_FD_187697 | JGI IMG/M metagenome (GOLD analysis project Ga0209426, IMG submission 187697) | Deep oceanic, basalt-hosted subsurface ecosystem from Juan de Fuca Ridge flank, Pacific Ocean, CORK Borehole 1362B_J2.571 (SPAdes)... ... | reverse complement strand
TTCCGATCTGCCCGGAACCTCGGCATAGGCCATGTCGGGCGCGGCGGCCCGCATCCTTTCGGCGATGGCCGGGTCGATCAGATCCGAGATCCCGCCGCGCACTAGAAGCAGCGGCCGGTCCTTCGCCAGCGCGCGGAACAGCGGATACATGTCCGGCGGAGCCAGGGCCTGGCCGCCCTCCGCCTGGGTCTTGGCGGCGGCCGCCGCGGCCGCCTTGATAGGGGCCGAGATGTCGGGATCGTAGGCGAGCACGAAGGCGCCGTCCCTTTTATCGAACAGGCGACGGGCGAAGACGTCCCAGTCCTCGGGCCCATAGGCCGGGAAGGCCGCTTCGTTGATCGCCTTGGCGTAGGCGACGGCCTCGGCCCAGGTCTCGAACCGGCTGGCCATGCCGGTATAGCCGGCGATGCGAGCCAGGCCGACCGGCGACAGCTCGGGCCCGACATCGTTCAGCACGGCGGCGGCGACGGCCTCCGGCTTCAGCGAGGTCAGCACCATAGTGATCAGCCCGCCCATGCTGGTGCCGACGAACACCGCCCTGTCGACCCCGGCGGCCTCAAGCAGCGCGACGATGTCGGCCGCGTAGGTCCCCGGGTGATAATTCATCGGGTTCGGGTCGTGCGCCGACAGCCCCCGGCCGCGCACATCGACCGCCAGCACCCGGCGCCCCGTGGCGGCGATCCTCGGCGCAAGATCCTCGAAGTCGCGCGCGTTGCGGGTCAGGCCGTGGATGCAGATCACTGGAAGCTTACGCGCCTCGCCAGCGGCGGCGTAGTCGCGGGCGTGCAGCGGCAGGCCTTCGTGCGAGGTCCAGAAGAAGTCGGTGAAACTCATCACGCACTCCGATTTCCCCGGCGAAGGCCGGGGGCCAGATCGAACCCACCAGACTTGGCGGATTTGGTCGAGACCGATGGCGCGAGAACCCGAAAGGCGCCGGATGACTCTGGGCCTCGGCCTTCGCCGAGGACGTCGGGCTCTTAAGAGGCTTCGTAGACGAAAGGCGAGTCGATCTCGGCCAACAGCGGCGCGGCGTTGTCGCGAGCGTTGGCGGTGATCTCCGCCGTCGGAATCGACCAGTCGATTCCAATCGCCGAGTCGCTCCACCGCACCCCGCCCTCGGCCTGGGGGGCGTAGTAGTCGGTGACCTTGTAGAGCACCTCGCAGGCGTCGGTCAGGGTCACGTAGCCGTGAGCGAAGCCCTTGGGAACCAGCAGCTGCTGACGGTTTTCGGCCGAGAGCTCGGCGCCAACCCATTGGCCGTAGGTCGGCGAGCCTTTGCGGATATCGACCGCCACGTCGAAGATCGCCCCGACCACGCAGCGCAGCAGCTTGTCCTGGGCGTGCGGCGGCTTCTGATAGTGAAGGCCGCGCTGGACGCCGCGCGTGGTGGTCCGCACATGGTTGTCCTGTACGAAGGCGGCCTTGAACCCCGCTTCCTCCAGCGCCGATTGGCGAAAGGTCTCGGAAAACCAGCCGCGCTCATCGCCATGGCGCGCGGGCGTGATAAGCAGCACTTCGGGGATCGCCAGCGGCGTGATCTTCATGACGCGGACTTCGATTTGAGAAACGATCGGCCACCGATGCCGCCTGACGCGACCGAACACAAGAGCGGCTCCGAAAACGCAAACGTGGCGGTGAGCGTGATCATCGTCTCCTACCAGAGCGGCCCGACCCTGGCGCCGTGCCTGGAACGGCTGGCGGCCCAGACCTTCCGCGACTTCGAGACGATCCTGGTCGACAACGCCTCGACCGACGGCGCGCCCCAGGCGGCGGCCAAGGCCCATCCCTGGGTGGATTTCGTCGAGGCGGGCGCGAATCTCGGCTTCGCGGCCGGCAACAATTTCGCCGCGCGGCGAGCCAAGGGGCGGTGGCTAGTCCTGCTCAATCCCGACGCCTATGCCGAGCCGGACTGGCTGGAAGAGTTGATGGCCGGCGTCGCCCGCCATCCCGAGGTCAAGAGCTTCGCCTCGCTGCAGCTGTCGGCCGATCGGCCGGGCCTGCTGGACGGGGCCGGCGACAATGTCACCAGCGCGGGCATACCGTTCCGGGGCGGGTATGGCCGCCGGACGCCCAAGGCCCTACCCGAGGGCGAGGTGTTCTCGGCGTGCGGCGCGGCCATGCTGATCGAGCGCGACCTCTTCCTGGCGGTCGGCGGCTTCGACGAGCGGTATTTCTGTTACTGCGAGGACGTCGACCTGGGCTATCGTCTGCGCCTCTATGGTCAGCCGACCTTGCTTTTGCCCAAGGCGAAGGTCGCCCATGTCGGCTCGGCCAGCACCGGCGTGCGGTCGGATTTCTCGATCTTCCATGGCTCGCGCAACCGGGTCTGGACCTTCGTCAAGAACACGCCCGGCTGGCTGTTTCCGGTGACCTTGCCGCTGCACGTGGCGGTGACCGCGGGCTTGCTGCTGCTGCACTGGCGACGCGGCGATGTCGCCCCGGCGATCCGGGGGATCAAGGCGGCGTTGAAGCGCGAGGATCTCGACCAGGTTCTGGCCGACCGCGAGGCGATCCAGGCCCAGCGGAAGGCTTCGCCCGGCGCGATCCTGCGAGTGATGTCGATCGACCCGGCCGCCTTTATCGGGCGGCGGTTCGTCATCCGGAAGTGGCGCGGGGTCTGACCCCAACTCCGCTTTTCCCGGCGAATGCCGGGAAGACGGACCTAGATGGAAAGGTCCTCGATCAGCCGGCGCATGAAAGCCGCGCCACGCTGCATCTGGCTGATCTCGACATATTCGTCGGGCTGGTGAGCCTGGTCGATCGAGCCAGGGCCGCAGATCACGGTCGAGAAGCCCGCGCCCTGGAACTGGCCGGCCTCGGCGGCGTAGGGCACGACGCGCGGCGGGCCATTGTCGCCGGCCAGCCGGCGCGCGAAGGCCTCGGCGACGCCGTTCTCCTCGGGCGCCAGAGCCGGCGTCAGCGAGCGGCGCTCGATCTTGACCCCGCCCTCCGGCGCCTTGGCCTTGATCTCGGCGTCCATCCGCGCGGCGGCGGCGAAGACGTCGGTCAGCAGCGCCATCGGATCCTGCCCGGCCGGCGTGCGCAGATCGAACAGGAAGGCGCACTCGCGGGCCAGGATATTACCAGCCGTGCCGCCATGGATCATGCCGATGGTCAGGCTCGCGCCCTTGGGCGTGAACGGCGAGGCGGGATCGGCCTCGCGCTCAAGCCTTTCGGAGAGCTCGACCAGCATCGCCATCAGCTTGATGGCGACCATGTTGGCCGAGACGCCCAGGTGAGTAAGGCTGGAATGGGCTTCGCGGCCCGTGACCGTGACCGTGAAGGTGGCGATGCCCTTGTGGCCGCGCACGGCGACCATGTCCGTGGGCTCGCCGACCACGACCAAGGCGGGCTTCGGGACCTCGGCGGCGATCACCGCGATCATGTCCGGCGCGCCCAGGCAGCCGATCTCCTCGTCGTAGGAGAAGGCCAGGTGCACCGGCCGGGACAGGGTCGCCTTGGCCAGCTCCGGCGCGGCGGCCAAGGCCAGGGCGAGGAACCCCTTCATGTCGCAGGTCCCCCGTCCGTAAAGCCGGCCGTCGCGCTCGGTCAGGGTCCACGGATCGCTGGACCAAGGCTGGCCGTCCACCGGTACGACGTCGGTATGGCCGGACAAGACGATCCCGCCCTCGACCGCCGGGCCGATGGTGGCCATCAGGTTCGACTTGGTTCCGTCGGCGTTCGGCACCCGGCGCGTGGGCACGCCGAGATCCGCCAGATAACCCTCGACCCACTGGATCAGCGCCAGGTTCGAGCCTCGCGAGGTGGTGTCGAACGCCACCAGCTTGGCCAGGAGATCGATCGCGCGGTCGGACAGGACTTCGGAGGAGGCAGCCATGGCGCGAGCCTAGACCCGTTCTCCCCGCGCCGACCACCCCGCCCGCGCCGGTTCGTCGCCATTGATCGCCAATAGGGCACGGTCATGCCCCGAGGCTGGGTCTCTCGCCGCGCAGCGGGCGATTTCATGCCCGAGCGGCTCGATGAGTCACTTTTCTTCGGCGGCGCGGTTCTCTAGAGGGAGCGGACCATGATCCTGACCCTTTCCTGCCCCGACCAGCGCGGCATCGTCGCCAAGGTCTCCGCCTTCCTGTTCGAGCGCGGCTGTAACATCCTCGACGCTCAGCAGTTCGACGACCAGGAGACCGGCCAGTTCTTCATGCGCGTCGTGTTCGACGCCGACGGCGCGGACCGCGCGGCTTTGCGCGAGGACTTCGGCGCCCTGGCAGAGCCGCTGAAGATGAAGTGGACGCTGCGCAACCGCGCCGAGCGCTACCGCGTGCTGCTGCTGGCCAGCAAGTTCGACCACTGCCTGGCCGACCTCGTCTATCGCTGGCGCATCGGCGAGCTGCCGATGGACATCACCGGCGTGGTCTCCAACCATCCGGCCGAGACCTACGCCAACGTCGATCTGACTGGCCTTGCCTTCCACCACCTCCCGGTGACCAAGGAAACCAAGCTCGAGCAGGAAAGCGATCTCTGGAAGCTGATCCAGGACACCAAGACCGACATCGTCGTGCTGGCGCGCTACATGCAGGTGCTGTCGGACGGCTTGTCGGCCAAGCTGCAGGGTCGGTGCATCAACATCCACCATTCGTTCCTGCCCGGCTTCAAGGGCGCCAAGCCCTATCACCAGGCCCACCAGCGCGGCGTGAAGCTGATCGGCGCGTCGGCCCACTACGTGACCGGCGATCTCGACGAGGGTCCGATCATCGAGCAGGACGTCGAGCGCATCAGCCACCGCGACACGCCCGAGGACCTGATCCGCAAGGGTCGTGACATAGAGCGTCGCGTCCTGGCCCGCGCCCTGCGCTACCGGCTGGAAGACCGGGTCCTGCTGAACGGCCGCAAGACGGTGGTGTTCACCGACTAGGCGCCCGCTGAAGGACCGAAGGTTGCGCGTACACTAAAAACTGGATACGGGGCTGCTCTTCGAGAGGCGAGAACGTTCCAGGTCATGTCGCAGCAGGCTCTTCGCGTGATGGTGACCGGCGGGTCCGGCTTCATCGGCTCGGCCGTATGCCGCCATCTGGCTGGCCAGAACAACGTCGCCATCCTCAACTATGACAAGCTGACCTACGCCGCCGCCCCGGCCAGCCTGGCCACGCTGGAGGGCCGGAGCGGCTACCGTTTCGTGCGCGGCGACGTCGCCGACGCGGACGCCGTCGCGGCGACGATCAGGGATTTTCGTCCCGACACCATCATGCACCTGGCCGCCGAGAGCCACGTCGACCGGTCGATCACCGGTCCCGGCGACTTCATTCAGACCAATATCGTCGGCACATATGTGATGCTGCAGGCCGCGCTGGAACACTGGCGGGGCCTGTCGGGCGAGGCCAAGGACCGCTTCCGCTTCCACCACATCTCGACCGACGAGGTGTTCGGCAGCCTGGGTCCGGACGGCCTGTTCTCCGAGACCACGCCCTACGACCCGCGTTCGCCCTATTCGGCGTCCAAGGCCTCGTCGGACCACCTGGTCCGCGCTTGGGGTCACACCTACGGCCTGCCCGTGGTGGTTTCGAACTGCTCGAACAACTATGGCCCCTATCACTTCCCGGAGAAGCTGATCCCGCTGGTCACGCTGAACGCCCTGGAGGGCAAGCCGCTGCCCGTCTACGGCCAGGGTGACAATGTCCGCGACTGGCTGCACGTCGAGGACCACGCCCGCGCCCTGCACCTGATCGCCACCCGGGGCGTCCCCGGCGAAAGCTACAATGTCGGCGGCCGAAACGAGCGGACCAACCTGCAGGTCGTCGAGACCATCTGCGACATCCTCGACGAGCTGCGTCCCGCGCCCGGCCTGAGACGCCGCGACCTGATCACCTTCGTCGCCGACCGTCCGGGTCATGACGCCCGCTACGCCATCGACGCCACCAAGCTGGAGACGGAACTGGGCTGGAAAGCCCAGGAGACGTTCGACACCGGCCTGCGCAAGACGGTCCAGTGGTACCTCGACAACGAGGCCTGGTGGTCGCCGCTGCGGGCGCGCTACGCCGGCCAGCGCCTGGGCCTGAAGAGCGCCTGATGCGGATCGCCCTCTTCGGCGCCAACGGGCAGCTGGGCAGCGACCTCGTGGCGCTGGCCGGTCAGCGCGGCCTGGACCTGACGCCCGTGACCCGCGACCGGATCGACGCCGCCGACGAGACGGCGAGCTTCGAGGGTCTCGACTTCGACGTCGCCATCAACTGCGTGGCGGTCACTCGCGTCGACGACTGCGAGAAGGATCCGGCCCCGGCCGTGGCGATCAACGCCCACTTCTCCGGCCGCCTGGCCAAGGCCTGCGCGGCGCGGGGCGCGCGGCTTGTGCAGGTCTCCACCGACTACGTTTATGGCGGTCAGGCCGAGCGCGAGCCGCTGTCCGAGACCGTCGGCCGCGCCCCGGTCAATGTCTATGGCGCCACGAAGGCCCTGGGCGAGGACCTGGCCCGGCTCGAGCACGCCGATGTCGTCGTCGCCCGCGTCGCCTCGCTGTTCGGCGTGGCCGGCGCCAGCGGCAAGGGCGGCAATTTCGTCGAGACGATGATCCGCCTGGGCAAGGAGCGCGGTCGCCTGACGGTGGTGGACGATCAGGTCATGTCGCCCACCGCCAGCTGGGACGCGGGCGAGGCGATCCTCGATCTGATCGCGGCCCGCGCGCCGGCCAGCGTCTATCACGTGGTCAATTCCGGCGTCGCCAGCTGGCGCGACTTCGCGGCCGAGATCATCACTCGCGCCGGCGTCTCCGCCGAGGTCCTTCCGATCCCGACCGCGCGGTTTCCGACGCCCGCCCGTCGCCCGCCCTACAGCGCCCTGTCGAACGCCAAGCTGGAAGCCGCGATCGGGCGACCCATGCCGTCCTGGACGGACGCCCTGGCGCGCTATCTGGCGGCCAAGGGTCACGTCTGAGCCCCCGCCGCCAAAATTTCTTCGAAATCATCGCGTTGAAGGCCTGGAAGGGGCTCACATCGGCGGAAATTCCGCTCTAGAGCCTTCAGCCTGAAATCGGCATCGATTTCAGGCGTCAAAAAGGCTCTAAATCAAATGTTTAGAGCGTGAGATAAGCTGAAACCGGTTCCCACTTTCAGCCTCACGCTCTAGGTTCGCCAAGTCAGGACTGAAGAAGAGACCTAATGAAGGGCATTATCCTCGCCGGCGGGTCGGGCACGCGACTGCATCCCGTGACCATGGCGATCAGCAAGCAACTGCTGCCGGTCTTCGACAAGCCCATGATTTACTATCCGCTGTCGGTCCTGATGATGGCCGGCGTGCGCGAGGTGTTGATCATCTCGACCCCGCGCGACCTGCCGTTGTTCCAAGGCCTCCTGGGCGACGGCTCCAAATGGGGCATCGCCATCGCCTACGCCGAGCAGGCCGAGCCGAACGGTCTGGCCGAAGCCTATCGGATCGGCGCGGACTTCGTCGGCAAGGAACCCTCCGTGCTGGTCCTGGGCGACAACCTGTTCTATGGCGCGGGCCTGGGCCGCATCCTGCAGGGTGCCAAGGAGCGCTCCAAGACCGGCGCCAGCGTCTTCGCCTATTTCGTCAACGATCCGCAGCGCTACGGCGTCGTCGAGTTCGACGCGGCGGGCAAGGCGGTCTCGATCGAGGAAAAGCCCCAAAAGCCGCGCTCCAACTGGGCGGTCACCGGCCTCTACATGTACGACAGCCGCGTGGTCGACTTCGCCCGCGACCTCAAGCCCAGCGCGCGCGGCGAACTTGAGATCACCGACATCAACCGCCTCTATCTGGAGGCTGGCGATCTGTCGGTCGAACGCATGGGCCGGGGCTTCGCCTGGCTGGACACCGGCACCCACGACAGCCTGCTGGAAGCCTCGGAGTTCGTGCGCACGCTGGAGCACCGTCAGGGCCTGAAGATCGGCTGCGTCGAGGAAGTGGCCCACCAGAACGGCTGGATCTCGACCGAGCACTTGCTGGGCCTGGCCCACGAGCTGCGGAAGTCGCCCTATGGCGCCTATCTGGAAATGATCGCCTCGCAGGCCTGACCGACGACCACGACAGGCTGGAAAACGGCTTCGGCGTCGGCGACAGTCGCGCCGACAAAAGTTCGCCGGGAGGTCACGTGTCCAGAAAGATGATCCACGCGGCCGTCGTCGCGGCGCTGCTGACCGCGCCCGCCGCCCCGGCCCTGGCGAGGCCGGATCCCGCCCCCGCGTCCCAGTCCGCCTCGGTTTCGATCGACAAGGCGCGGATCGACGCCGCGCTCAAGGCCATGGTCGACAGCGGCCGCGCCGTCGGCGTCTCGGCCCTGGTGTGGCAGGACGGTCGCGAGCGCTATTTCGGGACCGCCGGCATGGCCGACCGCGAGGCCGGCAAGCCGATGCGCCGCGACACCCTGGTGCAGATCTTTTCAATGACCAAGCCGGTCACGGGCGTCGCCCTGATGCAGCTGTGGGAGCAGGGCAGGTTCGGCCTCGACGATCCGCTGTCGCGCTATCTGCCGGAGTTCGCCGGCGTCCAGGTGATCGACGGCAAGGGCGGCCTGCGCCCGCCCGCGCGGCCGATCGTGATCCGCGACATCCTGCGCCACACGGCCGGCTTCTCCTACGGGATGCGCGACACCGCCGCCGACGCGGCCTTCAAGGCGGCCGATCCGCTGGGGCTTCGGAACGACCTGACTGAATTTGGCCGACGGCTGGCCAAGGTTCCGCTGATGTACGATCCGGGCGAGCGCTGGAGCTACAGCGCCGCCGTCGACGTCCAGGCCCTGCTGGTCGAGAAGCTCTCGGGCCAGCCGTTCGAAGTCTATGTGAAGGCCCATATCCTCGATCCGCTGGGCATGAAGGACACCGGCTGGACGCAGCCCGAGTCGGCCTTCCCGCGCCTGGCCGCCGTCTACAACAAGGGCGCCGACGGCAAGCTCGCCAAGGAAGATCCCGTCGAGACGCGGCGGATGAACTTCGATCCCGCGCGGCGCATGACCATGGGCGGAGCGGGCCTGGTGGCCTCGATCGACGACTATGCGCGCTTCACGCGGATGTTGCTGGGCGGCGGGTCGCTGGATGGGGCGAAGATTCTCAATCCCTCGACCGTGCGCCTGATGGCGACCGACCATCTGGACCCGCGCGTCACCGACCGCTGGTGGCTGCCGAGCAAGGGCTCGGTCGGGTTCGGCTTCGACTTCGCCGTGCGCGTCAAGCAGCCCCAGACGGCGGCGGAAAATCGCGGCGCGGTTGGCGAATTCTTCTGGGACGGCCGCGACAGCACCCTGTTCTGGGTCGACCCGGCCAACAGGCTGACCGCCGTCTTCTTCGTCCAGACCTTCCCGTTCGACGGCACGCTGCATCATGATCTGAGGGCGGCGGTTTACGGCCCAGACTATCTGGGGCCCAAGGGCGACTAGTCTCCCTGGCGCGCGCGCGCGAACAGGCTAGTCTCCCCGGCGATGACTCGCGCCCGTCCAAGCTTCCTCGAATTCTTCGCCGGCGGCGGCATGGCCCGCATCGGCCTCGGCGACGGCTGGACCTGCGCCTTCGCCAACGACTTCGATCCCGTGAAGGCCGCGACCTATCGCGCCAATTTCGCGGACGCCGACGGCCATTTCCGCCAGGGCGACGTCTTCGCGCTCGACGCCCAGGACTTGCCGACCGCGGACCTGGCCTGGGCGTCCAGCCCTTGCCAGGATTTCAGCCTCGCCGGCGCCCGGGCGGGTCTGGCGGGCGGCAAGTCTTCGGCCTTCTTCGGCTTCTGGACGCTCATGAAGGCGCTGTCGGCCGAGGGCCGCGCCCCGCCGGTGATCGTCATCGAAAACGTCGTGGGCCTCCTGACCTCGCACCACGGCGAGGACTTCGTCGCCCTGTGTGGCGCGCTCGGCGAGGAAGGCTATCGCTTCGGCGCGCTGGAGATCGACGCGGCGGCCTTCGCGCCGCAGTCGCGTCCACGCGTCTTCGTGGTCGCCACCCGCCTGCCGACCGCCGGCCTGGAGGGCGCCAGCGTGTTCCACAGCCGCGCCATTCGCGAAGCGGCCGCGCGACTGCCGCGGGACCTGCAAGCGCACTGGATCTGGTGGGGCGCGCCCGCGCCGCCCGCGCGCAACACCGACCTCTCGGCCATGCTGGAACCGGACGCGGCGGTCAGCTGGAATCCGCCGGAGCGCACCGAGGCTCTGCTGGCCCTGATGGCTCCAGCCCACCGCGAGGCCGTGGAGACCAGGCGAAACGCCGGCGGCCGCGCGGTCGGCGCGGTGTTCCGCCGGATGCGGGGGACCCAGCAACGGGCCGAGGTGCGGTTCGACGGCCTCGCCGGCTGCCTGCGCACGCCGCGCGGCGGCTCGTCCCGGCAGACCCTGCTGGTGATCGACGAGGGTCAGGTGCGTTCGCGCCTGCTCACCGCCCGCGAAGGCGCTCGCCTGATGGGCCTGCCCGACAGCTACCAGCTCCCCGCCTCGCAGACCTCGGGCCTGCAGGTGGTCGGCGACGGCGTCGCGGTTCCGGCGGTGCGTTGGCTCGCGGAAACGCTCCTGGAGCCGCTCGTCTATAGCAAAACTGCAAGCCTTGCCGCCGAATGACCTCCTGACAGCCGGGGGATAGGGGTCTAGGGTGCGCCGCTTCCCGCAACCTCCGAGGTGTTCCGATGGACGACGCTTCCTCCCTCTATGACGCCGCCCGCTTCAAGCGCGCCGGTCGCGGCAAGATCTACGACTCCATCATCGACACGATCGGCGATACGCCTCTGGTGCGCCTGCCGCGCCTGTCGGCCGAGCTGAAGCCAAAGGGCGAGGTTGTCGCCAAGCTGGAGTTCTTCAACCCGATCGCCTCGGTCAAGGATCGCATCGGCGCGGCGATGATCGAGTCGCTGGAAGCCCAGGGCGTGTTGAAGCCTGGCGCGACCATCGTCGAACCGACCTCGGGCAATACCGGCATCGCCCTGGCCTTCGTGGCCGCGGCCAAGGGGTACAAGCTGACCCTGGTCATGCCCGAGAGCATGTCGATCGAGCGCCGCAAGATGCTGCTGCTGCTGGGCGCCAAGCTGGAGCTGACCCCGGCCGAGAAGGGGATGCGCGGCGCGGTCGCCCGGGCCCAGGAACTGGTCGAGGCCACGCCGGGCGCGGTCATGCCCCAGCAATTCGAGAACAGCGCCAATCCGCTGGTCCACCGCGTGTCCACGGCCGAGGAAATCTGGAACGACACCGCCGGCGCCGTCGACGCCGTGGTCTCGGGCGTCGGCACCGGCGGCACGATCTCCGGCGTCGGCCAGGTGCTGAAGGCCCGCAAGCCCGGCCTGAAGATGGTCGCGGTCGAGCCCGAGGCCTCGCCGGTGCTGTCGGGCGGCGCGCCGGGTCCGCACAAGATCCAGGGCATCGGCGCCGGCTTCGTGCCCGGCATCCTGGACCGGGGCGTGATCGACGACATCGTCCAGGTCAGCAATGACGACGCCTTCGCCATGGCCCGCCGCGCGGCCGCGACCGAGGGCCTGCCGGTCGGCATCAGCTCCGGCGCGGCCCTGACCGCCGCCTTCGATCTCGCCCTTCGCGACGAGTACGCCGGCAAGCTGATCGTGGCCATCATCCCCAGCTTCGCCGAACGCTACCTGTCCACCGCCCTGTTCGAGGGGCTGTAGGACCAGCGAGCCGCGCGCCTTGACCGACGTCTATGACAAGGCCAAGCGCTCGGCGGTCATGGCGCGGGTCAAGAGCAAGGACACGACGCCCGAAAGGACCGTGCGGCGCGTCCTGACCCGTCTGGGCGCGCGCTATCGCCTGCACCGCCGGGACCTGCCTGGCCATCCCGACATCGTCCTGCCGGGGCGTAGGCTGGCGATCTTCGTCCATGGCTGTTTCTGGCACGGCCACGACTGCGCGCGGGGTTCGCGCGTGCCGAAGAATAATCGCGACTACTGGCTGGCCAAGGTGGGCCGCAATGTCGCGCGCGACGCGCGCGCGATCGCGGCGCTGGAGACGGACGGCTGGCGGGTCGAGGTGGTCTGGGAGTGCGATCTTAAGGACGAGACCGCCCTGACCGCCCGACTCGCGGCGCTCCTAGAGCCTTATTCGCTCGAATAGAATCATTCGAGCGGAAAATAAGTCTCTAAATCAAACATTTAGAGCGTGATAACCGCCGAAAGCGCGCTCACACTTTCGGCTATCACGCTCTAGCGGCCACCTGATCCGCGCCCTCAAGGCCGGGGGCCGAACGCGCGCGCCAGGTCGTCGGGACCCACGCCCTCCAGTTCTAGACGCTTCAGCCGCGCGGTCTCGCCGGCCGCCAGGCGAATCGCCGAGCGCGGGATCTTCAGGCTCTTGGCCAGAAAAGCCACCAGGGCGGCGTTGGCCGCCCCGTCGACCGGCGGGCTGGAAACCCGCACCTTCAGATAGGCCCGGCCGTCGGCGTCCAGCGCCCAGCCGTCGACGCCGTCTCGACCGCCGCGCGGCGTCAGCCGGACGGCCAGGACCTCAGCCAACGAGGCGCAGCAGGGTCCCCTGCAGGGCTGGAAGAATGAACATCTGCACGCCGCGCAACAGCAGCAGCACGATGATCGGGCTGATGTCGACGCCGCCGATCGACGGGATGATCCGCCGGAAAGGCCGCAGGATCGGGTCCGTCACCCGGTCCAGGAAGGTCGCGGCGTTATAGACGAACTGGTTGCGACGATTGATCACGTCGAACGCGAACAGCCAGCTGAGGATCGCCGAAATGACGATCGCCCACCACAGCAGGTCCAGCAGCGCATCGATGATGAAGAAGACGAGATTGATGATGGGGGCCATGATTTTCCGTCCGGACGCTCCCGCTTCTTGCCGCGCCTGGCGGTTGCTGACAAGGCATCGCGATAACCCCGCTTGACGCGCGGCTCCAAGGGCCGTATCTCCGCCGCTCCTTGGGGCCGTAGCTCAGATGGTAGAGCGCCTCGTTCGCAATGAGGAGGTCAGGGGTTCGATTCCCCTCGGCTCCACCAAGGACCTTCCGCTAAATCGCTAAATCGCTACCGTGCTTGGCTTCGTGCAAGGTTTTGTCCTCTCGGCAGGTCGTTGCGACCCTTAGTCGCGCCGTTCTGCTACGCGGACTCTATCCTGCGCAGAAGCCACTCGATCTCGTCCGGTATCTCATGACCAATGATGTTTACCAGTTCGCCACAAGCGAAAGTTTTCGGCTGAAGAACTGGCTCAAGCACCGCGATGATGTGCGTCATTCGGGCGCCTACCGATACGCGGCCGATTACGAGGCCCTTGATGGTAAGCGACTAACCCGTGCAATCACGTTCCAGCACTTCGACGAGTCCGATGTGAAGGGTGTGATTTCCGCAATAAAGTGGGGCTACCCTAAAGGCAGCCTGCCGGGCGGCCGCTGGCACGCATTCTCGGACGCCTTCCGATCACCTAACTTCACGGTTGCCTTGAAGGCCCTGAGAGCCAAGCAGCGTTCCGCTCAGGAGACGGTCGCCCTGCTCAACGATTGCGTGAAGGGCATCGGCACGGCGACCACAACCAAGATCGCCTACTTCGCTCGTCTAACCGCTCACGAAGGTCCGTGCCTGATCTACGACTCGATGGTTCGCAGAGCGATTGCCCATAGCGCAGAGCCTGAACTCGCAGACATCAAGGCGACGCTGAACCGTTCCAAACGCGATCTGGCGCCAGCGCAGCAAGTGAGCACCTACGGCCTATACATCACTGGCGTGATCGCAACCGCGCGGCGACGTGGGGTATCCCCGGAGGCCGTCGAACTCGACCTGTTCATCACCGGTCGCCGCTACCCTACCGCTACCAGCTATGCCATTGATCCCACTAGCTCAGGATCGGCGACTTCCGGTTGAACCCGCGACCATGCGCCACAGCCTAGGTTTACCAAATCGACTCCCGTCGCGGGGAGATTGATCCGGCCCGATCGCATGTCGGGCTGATGGGGGCTGGAATGGGCCAATCGAATCTCGGCCGGGCGATTAACAAGGCGGCGGTTGGTCTTGGCCTGGCCGCCGGGCTGTTGACCGCCTCGAACCCAGCCTGGGCCGAGGGCGGGTCGGCGCTCAAGCTGTCGGGCGCCTACAGGGCCGATATCGCCGGAACCCTGAGCGGCGGCCTGGCCAAGCGCGGCCGCGTGCTGGACGACCTGCAGATCTTCGGCGACCTGGACCTGGAAAGGGCCGTCGGCTGGAAGAACGCCACCGCCCACTTCCAGCTGCTGGACAACAGCGGCGGTCGGCCGAACGAAGACACCGGCAGCTTGCAAGGCGTCGACAACATCGAGGTCGCCCGCCAGCGCGCCCGCCTGTTCGAGGCCTGGGTCGAACAGAGCTTCGGCGAGAAGGCTTCGATGCGCGCCGGGCTCTATGACCTGAACAGCGAATTCTACGCCAACGAAAGCGCCGGCCTGCTGCTGGCGCCGGCCTTTGGCATCGGCTCGGAGCTGGCGGCGACGGGTCCCAACGGTCCCTCGATCTTTCCCTCGACGGCGCTGGCCGCGCGCCTGCGGGTGACGCCGAACCCGCACGTCTATGCCCAGGCCGTCGCGCTGAACGCCCATGCCGGGGTCCTCGGTGATCCCGGCGGCGTCGAAACCTCGTTCGACAACGGCTTGCTGCTGGTCGCCGAGGCCGGCTGGACCGGAAACGGCAAGATCGCCGCCGGCGTCTGGCGCTACACCCGAAAGCAGGACGACCTGAGACGGACGACGCCCGACGGCGATCCCGCCCCGGCCACCGCCCAAGGCGCCTATCTGCTGCTGGAACGCGCGCTGACCCGGGGCGACGGGACCTCGCCGCGCCATGCGACCGCCTTCGCCCGGCTGGGCCTGTCGGACGGCGACACCACCGCCTTCCATGGCGGCTGGCAGGCCGGCGTCCTGGTCAAGCGGGTATTCGCCAGCCGCCCCGACAGCGCCTTCTCGATCGGGCTCGACCAAGCCCTGCTGTCGCGCAAATACCGCGACAACGCCCTCGACGACGGTCGACGCCTGAGCGGCTCGGAACGGGCGATCGAGGTGACCTATGCCGACAAGATCGGCCCGGTCACGATCCAGCCCGACCTGCAATATGTGAAGGATCCCGGCGGCGACCGGGCGCTCGGCCACGCGCTGGTGGCCGCCGTCCGGTTCGGGGTGGCCTTCTAGACCACCCCGACGATGGATCAGGCCAGCGCCGCTTCGGCGACGGCTTCGGCGGTGATGCCGAATTCCTTGTAGAGACGCTCGAACGGCGCCGAGGCGCCGAAGCCCGTCATGCCGACGAACTTGCCGTCCTCGCCGATGAAGCGCTCCCAGCCCATCTTGATGCCGGCCTCGACGGCCACCCGCACCGGCGCCTTGCCGATGACCGAGGCCTGGTAGGCGGCGTCCTGCTGGGCGAACAGCTCCCAGCAGGGGGTCGAGACGACGCGGGTCGGCTTGCCCTTGGCCTGCAGGATGTCGCGCGCGGCGACGGCGACGCCGACTTCGGTGCCCGAGGCGAAGATCGTCACCTGAGCCTCGCCGCCCTCGGCCGCCAGCAGCTCGTAGGCGCCCTTGGCCGACAGGTCGCCGCCGGCGGTGCGCACGTGCGGCGTCTTCTGGCGCGACAGGGTCATGACCGACGGCGTCCGCTGTTGCCGCAGAGCGACCTTCCAGCACTCGGCGGCTTCGACCGCGTCGGCGGGACGGAAGACCAGGAGGTTCGGGATGGCGCGCAGGGAGGCGACGTGCTCGACCGGCTGGTGGGTCGGGCCGTCCTCGCCCAGGCCGATGGAGTCGTGGGTCATCACGTGGATGACGCGGGCCTCCATCAGGGCGCCTAGGCGAATCGCCGCGCGGCTATAGTCGGCGAAGGCGAGGAAGGTGCCCGAATAGGGAATCACGCCGCCATGCAGCGCCATACCGTTCATGGCCGCCGCCATGCCGAACTCGCGCACGCCATAATGGACGTAGCGGCCCTCGTAGCCCGGCGCATCGAAGGCGCCCATGCCCTTGACCAGGGTGTTGTTCGAGCCGGTCAGGTCGGCCGAGCCGCCGATCATCTCGGGGATCGCCGGAATCAGGTGATCCAAGGCCGAACCCGAGTGGACGCGCGTGGCGTTGGCCGGCTTGGTCTCCACGGCCTTGGCGATGTGGGCGTCCAGCGCCTCGAAGGCGTTAGCCGGCAGCTCGCCCGCCATGGCGCGCTTGAAGTCGCTGGCGTGGATCGAGACGGCGAGCTTGCCTTCCCAGGCCTTGCGAACCTTGGCGCCGCGACGGCCGACGCTCTTCCAGGCCTTGGCGATGTCGTCCGGCACGGTGAACGGCGCGGCGTCCCAGCCCATGGCTTCGCGCGCGGCTTTGATCTGGTCGTCGAACAGGGTGTAGCCGTGGCTGTGGGGGTCGCCTTCCTTGGGACCGGCGCCCTTCGAGATCAGCGTCTTGCACGCGATCATGGTCGGACGGTCTTGGCGTGTCGCCCAACGCAGGGCGGCGGCGATCTTGCCGTGGTCGTGGCCGTCGACGACCTTGACCGCCCAGCCGGCGGCCTTGAAGCGGGCGACCTGGTCGCCGGTCTCGGCGATCGTGGCCTCGCCGTCGATCGTGGTGTTGTTGTCGTCGAACAGCACCGTCAGCTTCGAGAGCTTCAGGCGGCCGGCGAGGCTGATGGCCTCGTGGCTGACGCCTTCCATCAGGCAGCCGTCGCCGGCGATCACCCAGGTGCGGTGGTCGACCAGCTCATGGCCGAAACGGGCGGCCAGGTGGGCCTCGGCCATCGCCATGCCGACGGCCGTGGCCAGGCCCTGGCCGAGCGGACCGGTCGTGGTCTCGACGCCGGGCGTGTGATGGACTTCCGGGTGGCCAGGGGTCAGCGAACCCCACTGACGGAAGTTCTCGATCTCCTTCATCGTCACGGCCTTGAAGCCGGTCAGGTGAAGCAGCGAATAGAGCAGCATCGAGCCGTGGCCGGCCGACAGCACGAAACGGTCGCGATCGGGCCAGTTGGGCTGAGACGCGTCGAACTTCAGGAACTTGCTCCACAGCACGGTCGCGACGTCGGCCATGCCCATCGGCATGCCTTGGTGACCGGACTTGGCCTTGTGGACCGCGTCCATCGAAAGGACGCGGATCGCGTCGGCCATCTTGATGGGCGAAACGGGCATGGAAGTTCCGTCTTGTCTTTGTTTTGCAGGGCTGCGCGAGGGGCGCAGTCGCATGGGAACCCGGAGGGGTCAACCCGCGACACGGCTAGAAACCAGGCGCCAGGGGGCGGTCGTGGACGCTATGCAACATCGTCCGCCGGCGTTATAGCTAGGCAAAGACTTATGCTCACTTTAAGCATAACTGGAAGGCGCCACGCTTGATCGGTCCGTCATTCTTCTCGCCCTATCGCCACGGCTTCGTCCGGGTGGCCACGGCCGTCCCCAAGGTCAAGCTGGCCGATCCGGCCGAGAACGCGCGCGCCGTGCTCGACCTGGTCGGCCAGGCGCACGAGGCCGGCGTGGCGGTGATCGTGTTCCCCGAGCTCGGCCTGACGGGCTACACGATCGACGACCTTCTGCAGCAGGACGTGCTGCTGGACGCGACGGAGACGGCGATCGCGACGCTGGCCGAGGCGAGCAAGACCCTGGCGCCGATGATGGTGGTCGGCGCCCCGCTGCGCGACGCGGGGCGGCTCTACAACACCGCCGTGGCGATCCAGGGCGGGCGCGTGCTCGGGGTCGTTCCCAAGAGCTTCCTGCCCAACTACCGCGAGTTCTATGAGCGCCGTTGGTTCACACCCGGCGCGGGCGTGGTCGGCAAGACCCTGACCCTGGCCGGACAGGCCGTCCCCTTCGGGACCGACCTGCTGTTCCGCGCCCACGCCCCGACGCCATTCACGGTCGGCGTCGAGATCTGCGAGGACGTCTGGACCCCGACCCCGCCCAGCACCGCCCAGGCCCTGGCCGGCGCGGAGATCCTGCTGAACCTGTCGGCCAGCAACATCACCATCGGCAAGTCCGAGACCCGCCGCCTGCTGTGCGCCAGCCAATCCTCCCGGATGATCGCGGCCTATGTCTATTCCGCCGCCGGGGCGGGCGAGAGCTCGACCGATCTGGCCTGGGACGGCCATGTCGACATCCACGAGATGGGCGCCCTGCTGGCCGAGACCCCGCGCTTCTCGACCGGTCCGGCCTGGACCTTCGCCGATGTCGATGTCGAGCGGATCCGCCAGGAACGGATGCGGGTCGGCAGCTTCGGCGACGCCATGGCCCTGGCCCCGCCCAAGGTCCCGTTCCGCCTCGCGGCGTTCACGTTCGAGCCGCCGGCTGGCGACCTGCCCCTGGCGCGCGCGATCGAACGCTTCCCCTTCACGCCCTCGGACCCCGCCAAGCTGCGCGAGAACTGCTACGAGGCCTACAATATCCAGGTGCAGGGCTTGGCCCGCCGGCTGGAGGCTTCGGGCCTCAAAAAGCTCGTTATCGGCATATCGGGCGGCCTCGACTCCACCCAGGCGCTGCTGGTGGCGACCAAGGCGGTCGACCAACTCAGCCTGCCCCGCGCGAACATCCTGGCCTACACCCTGCCGGGCTTCGCCACCTCGGACCGCACCAAGGCCAACGCCTGGGCGCTTATGGACGCGATGGGCGTAACCGCCGCGGAACTCGACATCCGGCCGGCCGCGACTCAGATGCTGAAAGACATGGATCACCCGTTCGGGCGCGGCGAGCCGGTCTATGACGTCACGTTCGAGAACGTGCAGGCGGGCTTGCGAACCGACTACCTGTTCCGCCTGGCCAACCACAACGGCGCTTTGGTGGTGGGAACCGGGGACCTGTCGGAGTTGGCGCTGGGCTGGTGCACCTACGGCGTCGGCGACCACATGAGCCACTACAACCCCAACTGCGGGGCGCCCAAGACGCTGATCCAGCACCTGATCCGCTTCGTGGCCCATTCCGGCGACGTGGACGCGGCCACCACCGGCCTGCTGGAGGATATCCTGGCCACCGAGATCTCGCCGGAGCTGGTGCCGGGCGAAGCGGTGCAGGCGACGGAAAGCTTCGTGGGCCCCTACGCCCTGCAGGACTTCAACCTCTATTATTTGACCCGCTACGGCATGGCGCCGTCCAAGATCGCCTTCCTGGCCTGGAGCGCCTGGCATGACGCGGAGACGGGCGGCTGGCCCGTCGGCCTGCCCGAAAACGCCCGCCGAGCCTACGACCTGGCGGAGATCCGAGGGTGGCTCGAGCTTTTCCTGAAGCGGTTCTTCGCCAATCAGTTCAAGCGGTCGGCCCTGCCGAACGGACCCAAGATTTCGTCGGGCGGGGCCCTGTCTCCGCGCGGCGACTGGCGGATGCCGTCCGACGCCACGGCTGACGCCTGGCTTGCCGAACTGCGCGCCAACACGCCAGCGGGATGAAAACTCTTCGTTCCCGCGCGCTTTGGCTTTAAGCACCCTTTGCAATGACCCTCTATCAGGAGGGCAAGTCTTGAAGTGTGTGGGGACATCACTTGGCTTCGATCTATCCGGTGATCCTGTGCGGCGGCTCGGGCACGCGTCTTTGGCCGGCGTCGCGCAGCGACCAGCCCAAGCAGTTCCTGAAACTTGTCGGCGAGCGCTCCTCGTTCCAGGAGACCGTGCTGCGGGTAAAGGACATTCCCGGCGTCGCCGAGATCGTCATCGTCACCGGCGAGGCCATGGTCGATTTCGTCGTCCAGCAGACCGCCGAGATCGGCGCGCCGGTGACCATCCTGGTCGAACCCGAGGCCCGCGACAGCGCCCCGGCCGTGGCGGCGGCGGCGGCCTATGTCGAGCGCCAGGACCCCGACGGCGTCGTGCTGATGCTGGCCGCCGACCACCACATCGCCCAGCCCGAGATCTTCGGCGAAGCGGCTCTGACCGCCGCCCGGGCCGCCGAACACGACCTCATCGTCACCTTCGGCGTGCAGCCCACCGTGCCGGCCACCGGCTTCGGCTATATCCGCCCCGGCGAGGCGCTGCTCGACGGTTCGGTGCGCGCGGTCGCCGCCTTCGTCGAAAAGCCGGACCAGGAGACCGCCGAGCGGTACCTGCTGGAAGGCTACCTCTGGAACAGCGGCAACTTCGCCTTCAAGGCCGCCACCCTTCTGGGCGAGTTCGAGGCGTTCGAGCCTACGGTGGCCGCGGCTGCCAAGGCCTGTGTCGCCGGGCTCTCGCTGGAGGCCGGCGTTGGACGCCTGAGCCGCGAGGCTTTCGGCCAGGCCAAGAAGATCTCGCTCGACTATGCGGTGATGGAGCGCACCACGAGAGCCGCCGTCGCGCCCGCCGCCTTCGCCTGGTCGGACCTGGGCGCCTGGGACGCCATTTGGGAGGCCTCGGTCCGCGACCACCATGGCAACGCCCAGGACGGCGACGTCGACCTGCACAAGGCTTCCGGCGTGCTGGTTCGGACGACGGGCCCCTATGTCGGCGTGATCGGCGTCAGCGACATCGTCGTCGTGGCCGAGCCCGACGCGGTGCTGGTCTGCCACCGCAAGGACAGCCAAGCCGTGAAGACCCTGGTCGATGGACTGAAGGCCAAGGGCCGTTCGATCGCCTCGCGCAAGAGCATCTCGCCTAGCGGCGCGGAAACCCTGGTCTCGACCGAGGCCTTCGACGTCGAACTGCGCCGCGCGCCGGCCGGCGCGACGATCGCCTTGCCCGCGTCGACCGTGCAGGTGCTGGAAGGCGCGCTGGAGATGGGCGGCGACCTCCACGTCGCCGGCGCGATCATCGCGCTCGAAGGCGAGGCCCAGGCCCGCGCGAAGGGCGCGGCGACCCTGCTGGTCACCAAGCCGCGTTAGGTGCGGCCCGCCTCGATGGCGCGGTCCATTTCCAGGATGCCGAGGACGATGTGATAGAAGGAGCTGGCGGGCGCCGGCTCCTCCACGAAGGTTTCGTCGGGTAGATATTTGTCGCGCCACAGGCCGGGGACCGGGGTGCGCAGATAGGCCAGCAGGCCCTCGGCCCCGGCGGCGGCCATGTCCCAATAGCGGGGCTCGCCGGTCAGTTCGGCGGCCAGCACCGCGGCCTTGATGCGCTCGGTCTGCGGCCACAGGCGCGCGCTGGCGTCGTGGATCGAGAAGTCGTCCAGCAAGGCGTTGATCGCCACGCCGCGCGCCAAATCGGTTCCGTGGGTCTCGGCGGCGTCGATCATCTTCAGCGCGGCGGCCTCGGCGTCCGCCCGTCCCGCCAGCTTGCTCCAGCGCAGCAGCAGCCATCCCCACTCGAACTGATGGCCCGGTTCGCAGATCCGTCCCTCGACGCCCGGCGCGGGGTTCCAGTCAAGATCGAAGAACTCGCGAATCTGGCCGCTCTGGCCATGGATGAATCTGGAAAGCGCGAGTTGGGCGATCTCGTCGGCCAGGGCGCGCCAGGCCGGGTCCGCGTCGATCTCGTTCCAGGCCAGCATGGCCTCGAACAGGTGCATGTGCGGGTTCGACTGCAGCGGCGCGGTCGGCGGGTTGGTCTGGTGAAAGCCCGCCATCGGGTGCTTGCGCTCGGCGACCAGCTTGTCGCGCACCGCCACGGCGATGGCGCGGACCTCGTCGGCGCGGGCCGGCGCCGCCTTGGCCGCCGCCGCCAGGGCGAACAGGGCGAAAGCTTGGTCATAGAGGTCGGCGGTCTCGTCCAGGCTCTCGCCGTTCGGCCCAACGAGGGCGCGGAAGAGCCCATCCGGGCGACGATATCGCGCGAGGTAGAACGACAAACCGTGCTCCACGGCTTCGCGCCAGGGCCCGTTCCAGCCTAGATCGCCAGCGATGGCGAAGGAGTAGATCTGGCGCGGCAGAACCCGGCCGCGGCGCGGACCATCGACCGGCGCGCCCTCCTGGTCGAGCTTCTCGAAGAACCCGCCCTTCGCGTGGTCCGCCCCCGCGCGCCACCAAAGCGGATAGGCCGCTTCGGTCGCCCAGGTCTTGAGACGGTCGCGCAGGCGGGCGGCGTCGGCGAAGGCGTTCATCGGAAGCTCCAGCGAGATGCACGTCTTTCTAGGCGAGGTCGTGGCCCAAGGCCAAGACAGCGGCATGGCGTTTCGGCGACGGCCGGGGTAGTGGTCCGACCATGATCAGCGCCCTCGATCTTCCGCCGCTGAAGGCCGTGTTCCTGGACCGCGACGGCGTCCTGAACATCGACCACGGCTATGTCTCCGATCCGGCCAAGCTGGACTGGATCGACGGCGCCCGCGAGGCGGTGGCGGCCATGACCCGGGCGGGCCTGAAGGTGCTGGTGGTCACCAACCAGTCGGGCATCGGCCGGGGCTATTTCGACGAACCGGCCATGGACCGCTTCCACGCCGCCATGCAGGCGCAACTGGACGCGCTGGGAGGGCGTATCGACGCCTTCTATCACTCGCCGTTTCACGAGACCGCGATCATCGAAGCCTACCGCGTCGCAGACCATCCAGACCGTAAACCCAATCCCGGCATGATCCTGCGGGGCTTGGCCGACTGGAACCTGACGCCACTGGAGACCGTGATCATCGGCGATCGCGATATCGACGTCGAAGCCGGCGCGCGGGCGGGCGTACCGGGCTATCTGTTCCCGGGCGGCGATCTGAGGGCCTTTGTCAGCCAGGTGCTGGGCGAGCGCGTTGCGGCGCTGAGATGAAGATCCTGCTGCTGGGCAAGACCGGCCAGGTCGCCACGGCGTTTCAGGCCGCCGCGCGCGGACGGGGAGACGTCGAGGTGATCGCGCTTTCCCGCGCCGATCTCGACCTGGAGAACACCGACGCTATCCGCGCCGCGATCCTGGGCACCGACTGCGATCTCGTGCTCAACGCCGCCGCCTTCACCCAGGTGGACCGAGCCGAGACGCTTGCCGGAGAGGCCTTCGCGGTCAACGCTCGCGCTCCCGGCGAGATGGCGCGGGCGTGCGCCGAGCGCGACTTGCCGCTCGTGCATCTATCGACCGACGCGGTGTTCGACGGCCTGACCGACCGGCCCTATGTCGAGACCGACGCGCCTTCACCGATCAATGTCTATGGCCGCTCCAAGCTGGCCGGCGAGCAAGCGGTCCTCGCCCACGCCCGGACCGTGGCGCTGCGAGTCTCGTGGGTCTTTCCCCGCCATGGCCGCAACTATGTCAGCTTCATGCTGCGCCTGGCCCGCGAGCGGGAGGTGCTGAAGGTCGTCGCCGACCAGTTCGGGACGCCGACCGACGGCGAGGCCCTGGCCGCGTTTCTGCTGGCGACCGCGCCGCGCTGGGCCGCCGCGCCGGCCGAAGACCCGGCGTTCGGCCTGTTCCACTTCGCCAACGCCGGCGAGACCAGCCGCTTCGACTTCGCCAAGGCCGCGATCGATCGCGATCCGCTGACCCGCGCGCGACTGGAGCCGACCACCCAGGCCGCCTTCGCCGAACCCGCGCCCCGGCCGCCCCGCTCGCCTTTGGATACGGGCAAGCTGCGCGCCCTGTTCGGCTTCACCCCGGAACCGTGGCGCCCAGCGGTAGAAAGGACCGCCGATCACCTCGTGGCCGCCGGTTTGGCCGGCTAAGCGCTGGCGCCCAAGGGCGGCGCGCGGTACACCCACGCCCGACTTCTCCATAGACGCGACGTGACAGACCCATGCAGATCTTCCTCGACAGCACCGACACCAAGGTCATCGCCGACCTGGCCTCGACCGGTCTGGTGGATGGCGTGACCACCAATCCGACCCTGATCGCCAAGTCGGGCCGGCCGATGCTGGAGGTGATCGCCGAGATCTGCGACCTCGTCCCGGGTCCGATCAGCGCCGAGGTGGCCGCCACCACCGCCGAGGCCATGATCGCCGAAGGCAAGAAGCTGGCCGCCATCGCCCCGAACGTGGTGGTGAAGATCCCGCTGACCCGCGATGGCTTGATCGCCTGCGCCGCCTTCGCCGACGAAGAGATCAAGACCAACGTCACCCTGTGTTTCTCCGCGACCCAGGCCCTGCTGGCCGCCAAGGCCGGGGCGACCTTCGTCTCGCCGTTCATCGGCCGTCTGGACGACTACGGCTTCGACGGCATGGACCTGATCCGCGACATCCGCGCGATCTACGACAACTACGGCTATGAGACCGAAATCCTCGCGGCCTCGGTGCGCAACGCCGGCCACGTGAAGGAAGCCGCGATCGTCGGCGCCGACGTCGTCACTATCCCGCCGGCCGTGTTCGGCGATCTCTACAAGCACCCGCTGACCGACAAGGGCCTGGAACAGTTCCTGAAGGACTGGGCCTCGACCGGCCAGTCGATCCTGTAGGGCCGCGCGAGCGAGGGCGGGCCGAAGGAGGCTCGCCCGAAGCGCGAATAGGTGATCACAGTTTATTTCGCTAAAGCGAAGCTGGTTCGCAAACGCGAACTCATGCGTTACAGCTTGGTCCGTCCACAGAGGGCCAAGCCGATGGTTCCGAACGCCGCAGAAACCGAGGTCCGCCTGGCCGGTCCCGAAGAGGCCGACCGCTTCTCGCGTTTCCTGCAGGGCTTTCTCTCGGCCAATGGCTTCCCGTTCGTGATCGTCCACGACACGCCCGAGCTTCTGGGCCAGCTTCGCAAGGTGGTGTTCGAGGACGCCGGGCTGAGCCACAAGTTCGCCAGCGAGTGGCTGAACCAAAGAGGCACGGCCGGCAGCGCCTAGAACGTGAGGCTGAAAGTGGGAACCGGTTTCAGCTTATCTCACGCTCTCAACATTTGATTTAGAGCCTTTAGCGGTCAGGCCTTCGGCCGAGCTCGAGGCGACGCCGGCGCCGATTTCCGAGCCCGACGCGTCTTGATCAGATTCAGCAGGTGATGCTCGCCCTCGCCCGGCATGGCTGGCGAGGGATCCTTGGCCTTGGTCGGGCGCGGCGGCGGCAGGTCGTCGCGCGAGGGGTCCTCCGTCAGAAGATGCGCGGCCAGCATCAGGTCGGTCTTGACCGGGCCAAAGTCGGCGGACGCGGTCCAGGCGCGGATCGCGGCCTGGGCGTAGGCCTCCGACAGGTCGGTCACCTCGATCATCACCGCCGGGTCCTTGCGGATGCGCGGATCATTCTCGGCCCGTTCGCGCAGCCGCTTGAGCACGGCGACCAGATCGGTTTTCAGCGGAACCTTGAACAGCACGTCGGCCCGACGATGCCGGTGGGTCGAATAGTTCAGGATGACGTCGCCGAACACCTTGCTGTTAGGGATCATCACCTTGACGTTGTCGAACGTGGCGATCTCGGTGAACAGCAGGTCCAGCGACTTGACCGTGCCCTGGCGGGTCGAGGTCTCGATGACATCGCCGACGCGATAGGGACGGAACAGCAGGATCATCATCCCGGCCGCGACGTTCGAAAGCGCGCCCTGCAGCGCCAGGCCGATGGCCAGCGAGGCCGCGCCCAGCACCGCGATGATCGAGGTGGCCTGCACGCCGAGCTGCTGCAGCACCGCCACCAGGCCCATGGCGATGACGGCGTATCGCGCCAGAGAGGCGCTGAAGCTCTCCAAGGTGGGATCGGGCGCGTTGCGATGCACGCGGGCCAGCGTCCGGCGCATGAACCGCGCGGCCCAGCCGGCGAGCCAGAAGGTCAGGACCAGGATCAGTCCCGCCACCACCAGATTCACCGCGAGCTTGCCCAACCAGTCGAGGAAGTGCCCGAGCATGGTTTCATCGGCCTTGATCTTGGCGATGGACGGCAAGGCGGCGTCCGGCGGGATGACGCTGGGTTTGGTCTGCATGAAAGCCTCGATTGGCGCCCCCGCGCCGTTCGGTCAACGGCGGCGACGCGGCCATGGTTCCGCTTGCCCCGTCTGGGGGAAACAGTCGGTTACATCAATTGGCTCGAATTCGTCATGAACGCCCACTAGAGCGTGGCGCCATGACCATGCCCTTCATCGACCTCGCCGCGCAGCAGCGCCGAATCCGCGACAAGATCGACGCCGCCATAGCCAAGGTTTTGGACAGCGGCGCCTATGTCATGGGCCCGCAGGTTCGAGAGTTCGAAGCCAAGCTGGCGGCGTTCGGCCAAGCCAAGCTGGCCCTGTCCTGCGCCAATGGCACCGACGCCATCGCCCTGCCGCTGATGGCCTGGGACATCGGTCCGGGCGACGCTGTATTCTGCCCGTCCTTCACCTTCGCCGCGACGCCCGAGGTCGCGCCCTGGGTCGGCGCCACGCCGGTGTTCGTCGACATCCTGCCCGACACCTTCAACCTCGACCCCGCCAAGCTGGACGCCGCCATCGCCAGGGTGAAGGCCGAGGGCAAACTGATCCCGAAGGTCGTGATCGCGGTCGACCTGTTTGGCCAGCCCGCCGACTATCCGGCGATCAAGGCCATCTGCGATCGCGAGGGCCTGAAGCTGATCGCCGACAGCGCCCAAGGCTTCGGCTGCACGTTGAACGGCCATCATCCGCTGCATTGGGCCGATGTCGCCACCACCAGCTTCTTCCCGGCCAAGCCTTTGGGCGGCTATGGCGACGGCGGGGCGGTGCTGACCAATGATCAGACCCTTTGGGACCTGATGGACAGCTATCGCGTTCACGGCAAGGCGGTCGGCCCGGACCTGCAAGGCCGCACCTTCGACCACGACCCGAAATACCTGAACACCCGCATCGGGATGAACTCGCGCCTGGACACCCTGCAGGCGGCGATCCTGATCGAGAAGCTGGCGATTTTCGCCGAGGAAATCGACCTGCGCCAAGTCGTCGCTCAGCGCTATGCCGAGGGCCTGAAGGGCGCGGTGATCGCGACTCCGACGGTGATCGACGGCGGCGTCTCGGTGTGGGCGCAGTATGTCATCGAGCACCAGAACCGCGACGGCCTGGCCGCGCATCTCAAGGCGCAAGGCATTCCGACGGCGGTCTATTATCCCGTGCCGATGCACGCCCAGGCGCCCTATGCCGGCTATCCGCGCGGCGCGGGCGGTCTGCCGGTGACCGAGGCCAAGGCCCAGACGGTGCTGGCCCTGCCGATGCACCCCTACCTGACCGAAGGCGACCAGGCGCGGATCATCGACGCCATTCGCGCTTTCGCGGACAGGCTCTAGAGTCAACTATTTAGAACGCGTTCGAGCGGTTTAACCGCACACACTTAAACCTAACGCGCTCTAACCCGCTCGCGCGCGGTCCAGGGCCGCGTAGAGCGCCGCGATGTCGAGCGGCTTGGCCAGCCAGTCGGTCATGCCCGCGGCCCGGCAAGCCTCGACCTCATCGGCGGCCACGCCGGCGCTGAAGCCGATGACGGGAATGTCGTGGTTGCGGCCCTTGCCAGCCCGCAGGCGTCGGGTGGCCTCGCGGCCGTCCAACCCCGGCATGTTGACGTCCATCAGCACCACGTCGAAGGCCTGCGCCTCGAGCCGCTCCAGGGCTTCGTTTCCGTCGGGCGCGGTGGTGAGCGTGACGCCGAGGGGCTCCAGCACCAGCGCCAACGTTCGGCGATTGATCTCGTGATCGTCCACAGCCAGAACGCGCAGGTCGCCGACCGACGGCGCCAGGGCCGGACCCTCATCCGCCGAGCGCGGCGCGGCCTCTTCCCGCCCGATGGGCAAAACCAGGGTCAGGCGAAACACCGCGCCCCGGGCGGCGGCCGGACAGGCCTCCAGATCACCGCCCATCAGGCGCGCCAGCTGCCGGCTCACCGTCAGCCCAAGGCCGGTGCCGCCATAGGTCCGCGCTGTTTCCTGGGAGGCCTGGGCGTAGGGCGTGAAGAGCCGGTCCATGGCCTCGGGGCTGATTCCGGGACCGTTGTCCTCGACCTCGATGACGACGCGAACCTTGGCGTCGCCGACGGTCTCGCCGGTCAGTCGGACCTCGATCACGCCCCGCTCGGTGAACTTGATTGCGTTGGACAGCAGGTTGTTGAGGATCTGACGCAGGCGGAATGGATCGCCGCGCACCCAGATCGACGGCTGTTCGCCGGGAGGATCGCGTAGGGCCAGGCCCTTGGCCTTGACGTTGGCGGTCCAGAAGCGCGTCGCGTCTCGGATGGCCCCCAACACGTCGAAATCGCGCTCTTCCAGGCTCATGGCGCGGGCCTCGATCTTGGCCTGGTCGAGCATGTCGGTCAGCAGACCGGTCATCAGCTGTCCGGCGTCGAAGATCAGGTTGGCCGTCGCCTGGGTCTGGACGGGACTGGCGCCGCCGCGGATCAGCTGGGCGCCGGCGACGATGGCGGACAGCGGCGTTCGCAGCTCGTGGCTGACGATGGCCGCCATGGCGGTGCGTTCCGACAGCGCCTCTTCGGTCTGCACGCGCCGCCGGTCGGCTTCCTCGCGGGCCGCGAACAGGGCGCGACGCTGGTGGTGCATACGCATCCAGATCGTGTGCAGCGCCAGGATCATGAAGCCCACCGATACGGCGAGAATGGCCCCCTGGCCGCGCGTCGCCTGCGGCATCAGAAACGGCGTCGCCGCCAGGCCGATCGCGTAGGTGGTGAAGCCCAGATAAAATAGCGGACGGCTGTCGACTCCCGAGACCACATTGTTCAGCGCGCCCCCGATCAGCACCATCACGGCCAGGGCCATCAGCGGCGGCTGGCCGCTTCGCCAAAAGATCAGCGCCGCGCCGGCGTGAACGACGGCCATCGACAACATCGACGCCAACATCAGGACGACCCGCGCCGCCAGATGATGCTTGGGCAACCCGCCCTTGGCGAAAGGCCGAACCGCCACGAACTCCAGCACCTGGACCGACAGGCTCGCGGTGAGCCACAGCGGGATCAGGTCCAGGCGTCCGATCAGACCCAGCGCCCAGCTCAGCAGAACCGTCAGTCCGACGCGCGAATAGGCCTGGCGGTAACGCTCCTTCGCATTGATCCGCAGGTGCGGAAGCAAGACGGCCAACACGGACGGTAAGGACGCGTTCATCGTCTCTTCCTTAGGCCGGACAGGCAAAGGAGACGTGAACATCGCTCAAGCGTCCAGCATCGCTTCCAGCGTCTTGAGCTCGTCGGCCTCGCGCGCCGGCTTGTCCCAACGAATGCGGTGGATGCGCGGAAAGCGCATGGCCACGCCAGACTTGTGTCGCGACGAACGCTGCAGGCCTTCGAAAGCCACCTCGAACACCAGGCCGAAGTCCTGGTCGGCGCGAACCGAACGCACCGGGCCGAAGCGCTCAGCCGTATGGTCGCGAACGAACTTGTCGATCCGTTTGAGCTCCTCGTCGGTGAAGCCGAAATAGGCCTTGCCGACCGGAGTCAGGCTCCGCCGCCCTTGCTCGTCCTCGCGCCAGACGCCGAAGGTGTAGTCGGAATAGAAGCTGGATCGTTTGCCGTGACCGCGCTGGGCGTACATCAGCACCGCGTCGATCAGCCGCGGGTCGCGCTTCCACTTGAACCACGGACCCTTCGGGCGGCCGGGCTCGTAGACGCTGTCGCGGCGCTTCAGCATCAAGCCCTCCGAAAGGCGGGCGTCGCCCTCGGGCGGTTCCAGGCGCAGGGCGGCCAGCTCCTCCCAACTGTCGAAGGGCTGCAGGGGCGAGAGATCGATGCGCGGCGTCGTCAGCCGGCCCACGAACGCCTCGAGCCGTGATCGACGCTCGACGAAGGGAAGGCCTCGAAGATCGACCTCGCCGTCCAGCAGCAGGTCATAGGCCCGGACGCCGGCGGGAAAAGTGGCCAGTTGCTTGGCGTCGACGGTCTTGCGGTTCAGCCGTTGCTGCAGGTCGCCGAACGGGGCCAGGGCGCCGTCGCGCAGCACCAGGAGCTCGCCGTCGATCGCTCCCTCGAAGTCCATCGCCTCGACGACGTCTGGAAAGGCGGCCGAGATGTCGTCGCCGGTGCGGCTGTAGAGCCGCCGCTCGCCCCGCTCGGACACCGCTTGAACGCGGATGCCGTCCCACTTCCATTCGGCGACATAGTCGGCCGGATCCAGCTTGGCGAAATCGACGGCCTCGTCGATCGGCTGGGCCAGCATCACGGGCCGGAACCGCCCGGGGGCGTCGGACGAAGGGCGTTCGGAACGACCTTCAAGCCAGGCGAAGAGATCGCCATAGGGCGGTTCGAGGGCGTGCCAGACCTCCTCGATCTCGCCGATCTCGACACCGCCGAACTGGGCGCAGGCCTGCTTGGCCAGGCGGGAGGAAACGCCAACCCGGAGCCCCCCGGTCATCAGTTTCAGCAGCGCCCAGCGCCCGTCCGGATCCAGGGCGTCCAGCCAGCCCTCGATCAGACGCGGGACCTCGGCGCGCGACGCCGAACGCAGAGCCTCGACCACCTCGGACAGCTCCGGCGGCCGATTGGCCCCCGGCCTCGACGGCCAGACCAGGGCGACGGTCTCCGCCAGATCGCCGACATAGTCGTAGGACCAGGCGAACAGCTGGGCGTCCATCCGCGCCTCGACCGCCTTGCGAATGAAGGCTGGCTTGGCGGCGTTGAACGACAGCGCGCCGGTCAGCGCCGCCAGGGCGTAGCCGCGATCGGGATCCGGCGTCTGGCGCAGGTGGTCCCCGATCAAGGTCAGCTTGGCGTTGCGAGACGTGGTCAGGGACAGCCGGTCGAGCAGATGGGCGAAGGCGCGCATGGACATGGAAGGTCGAGCGATCTCCTTTCGTTCAGCCGCTTCATAACGGGCGGACCCGACCTCTCGCGCAAGTCGCTTGTCGATGCTAGATTGAAACAGATGTTTGAATTTCGCGAGGCGGTCATGGATCAGGCGCTGCCCGAAGGTTTCTCGCCCCACGTCCGCAAGAGCCCCCTGACGGATCCTTGGGAGCCGTTGTACGCCAAGCCGGGCGCGGACCGGCTGGTTCTGGGCGTCCACGTGCGCCCCGAGCACTGCAATTCGCGGAACATGCCGCACGGCGGCTTTCTGGCCGCCATGGCCGACAACGCCATGGGCCTATCGCTGGGCGTGAGCCTGGCCGGGGACGGGCGAGAATCCGCCGGGCTCGTCACCGTCTCGCTGACGCTGGACTATCTGGGGTCGGCCAAGCTGGGCCAATGGCTCGAGTTCGACACCGATTTCGTCAAGCTGGGCCGCTCGATCTGCTTCGCCGAAGCGACGGTGCGCGCCGATGGCCAGCCGATCGCCCGCGCTCGGGCGACGTTCAAGGTCCAGGCGGCGAAGGCGGCGGCGTGAAACGAAAACCTCGCCCCTCGACTGGCTCGGGGCGAGGTTCCTAGACGCGGCCGGAGGGCGACCCTACGCCTAGAGCGCGTTAGGTTTAAGTGTGAGCGGTTAAACCGCTCGAACGCGCTCTAAATATCTGAATTTAGAGCCTGTTTATCCGCTTCAAATGATTCCATTTGAAGCGGACAGGCTCTAAGCGCGTTCGTTGACCGGCTGCTGAGCGGTCAGGGGCTGGGGCAGGCGGCTGACCATCTCCTTCGGGCAGACCTGCCAGAACTGGCCCCGCGCCCGATCCCAGTCGCGCAGCAGGGTCTCGGCGAAGACCGAGTCCGTCTCGCGGGCGTGCTCGGCGATCAGCGAGCGCAGCACGCCTTCCCAGTAGGGCGAGGCCAGGCGCTGCACGACGATGCTGTCCGGGTTGATGTTGTCTTGGAAGCGGTCGTGCTGGTCGAGCACGAAGGCCATGCCGCCGGTCATGCCCGCGCCGAAGTTGCCGCCGGTCGGACCCAGGATCACCACCTGGCCGCCGGTCATGTACTCGCAGCCATTGGCCCCGCAGCCCTCGACCACCGTGGTGGCGCCCGAGTTGCGGACCGCGAAGCGCTCGCCCGCCTGGCCCGCCGCGAACAGCCGGCCCGAGGTGGCGCCGAACAGCACGGTGTTGCCGATCAGGGTGTTGGTCTCCGGGGCCGCCAGGCCGCGAGCGGGTTTGATCACGATCGTCGCGCCCGACAGGCCCTTGCCGACATAGTCGTTAGCCTCGCCGGTCAGCTCGATGCGCAGGCCCTGGACCGCGAAGGCCCCCAGGCTCTGGCCCGCCGACCCCTTCAGCTGGACGGTCAAGTGGCCGGACGGCAGGCCCTTCATGCCGAACTTGCGGACGATGTGGCTGGAGGTGCGCGTGCCGATGGTGCGGGCGGTGCTGCGGACCGTGTAGGTCAGCTGCATCTTCTCGCCGCGCTCCAGCAGCGGGGCGGCGTCGCGGACGATCTGGGCGTCCAGGGTGTCCGGCACCGCGTTGCGACCCTCGACCGTGCAGTAGGGCTTATTCGCGCCCGGATCGGCGCGGACCAGCAGCGGGTTCAGGTCGAGGTCGTCCAGATGCTCGCCGCCGCGGCTGACCTGGGCCAGCAGGTCGGTGCGGCCGACGATTTCCTGCAGGGACCGGAAGCCCAGGCCCGCCAGGATCTCGCGTACCTCTTCGGCGACGAAGGTGAAGAGGTTGATGACCTTGTCCGGCGTGCCGGTGAACTTGGCGCGCAGGGCCTCGTCCTGAGTGCAGACGCCGACCGGGCAGGTGTTGGAATGGCACTGGCGCACCATGATGCAGCCCATCGCCACCAGCGAGGCGGTGCCGATGCCGAACTCCTCGGCGCCCATCATGGCGGCGATGACGATATCGCGGCCGGTCCGCATCCCGCCGTCGGCGCGCAGCACGACGGAGTGTCGCAGATTGTTCAGGGTCAGAACCTGATTGGCTTCCGACAGGCCCATTTCCCACGGACCGCCGGCGTACTTGACCGAGGTCTGGGGCGAGGCGCCGGTGCCGCCGACGCCGCCGGCGACCAGGATCACGTCGGCCTTGGCCTTGGCCACGCCGGCCGCGATAGCGCCAATGCCGGTGGCCGCCACCAGCTTCACCGTGACCCGAGCGATCGGATTGATCTGCTTCAGGTCATAGATGAGCTGGGCCAGGTCCTCGATCGAGTAGATGTCGTGGTGCGGCGGCGGGCTGATCAGCATCACGCCGGGCGTCGAGTGACGCAGGCGGGCGATCATTTCCGTAACCTTGAAGCCGGGCAGCTGGCCGCCCTCGCCGGGCTTGGCGCCCTGGGCGACCTTGATCTCCAGCTCGACGCACTGGTTCAGGTACTCCGCGGTGACGCCAAAGCGCCCCGAGGCCACCTGCTTGATGGCGCTGTTGGGATTGTCGCCGTTCGGCAGCGGCTTGTAGCGCGCGCTGTCCTCGCCGCCCTCGCCCGAGACCGAGCGGGCGCCGATGCGGTTCATGGCGATGTTCAAGGCGCCGTGCGCTTCGGGGCTCAGCGCGCCCAGGCTCATGCCTGGGGTCACGAAGCGCTTGCGGATCTCGTTGACGCTCTCGACATCGTCGGTCGAGATCGGGTTGCGGTCCGAGCGCCAGTCCAAAAGGTCGCGCAGCTGGATCGGCTTTTGCGTGCGCAGGCCGTTGGACCAGCGGCGATAGAGCTCGTAATCGCCGGTGTCGCAGGCCGTCTGCAGGGTATGCATCAGCCGCGCCTCGAAAGCGTGGGCCTCGCCCGAGCGACGCGCCTTGTAGAGCCCACCGACCGGCAGGGTGACGGCGGGCGTCCCCCAGGCCTTGCGATGCAGCTCGACGGTCTTGCTCTCGATGCCGGCCAGACCGATGCCCGAGATGCGCGAGGGCATGCCGGGGAAGAATTCCGCCGCCAGGGCGCGCGAAAGACCGACGGCCTCGAAGTTGTAGCCGCCGCGATAAGACGAGATGACGCTGATCCCCATCTTGGAGATGATCTTCAGCAGCCCGCCCTCGATCGCGGTCTTGAAGTTGATGCAGACGTCGCGCAGCGTCTTGTCGCCGACCAGGCCGCGCTCCAGGCGATCCTGGAAGCTTTCCTGGGCCAGATAGGCGTTGACCGCCGTGGCCCCGACGCCGACCAGCACGGCGAAATAGTGGGTATCCAGGCACTCGGCCGAGCGGACGATGATCGAGACGTAGCTGCGCAGGCCCTTGGCGACCAGGTGGGCGTGAACGCCGCCGGTGGCCAGGATCATCGGCAGGGCGACGCGGTCCTCGGCGCTATGCTCATCGGTCAGGATGATGGCCCCGCAGCCGCGCAGCACGGCGTCCTCGGCCTCGGCGCGGATGCGGTCGAGATTGGCGCGCAAGGCGTCGCCGGCTCGGGCCTCGGGCGCGGGCAAGGGCATGGTGCAGTCGATGACCGCGACGTTCTTCTCGCCCAGCAGACCGTGGATGCGCTCGTACATGCCGGTGGTCAGCACCGGGCTTTCCAGCACATACACATCCGCCTGAGCGGCGTCCTGGGCCAGGATGTTGCCGAGGTTCTTGAAGCGGGTCTTCAGGCTCATCACGCCGGTCTCCCGCAGCGGGTCGATCGGCGGGTTGGTCACCTGGCTGAAGTTCTGGCGGAAATAGTGGCTCAGCGGACGGTACTTCTCCGACAGCACCGCCAGCGGTGTGTCGTCGCCCATCGAGCCGACGGCTTCCTTGCCCTCCTCGACCATCGGCGCGAGGATCATTTCTAGGTCCTCGAGGCTGTAGCCGGCGGCGGCCTGGCGGCGCGTCAGCTCCTCGCGGCCGTACTTGCGCGGCTCGGGACCGGGGCCGATCTGCTTTTCCAGATCGACCATGTTGCCCAGCCACTCGGTGTAGGGGTGGCGACCGGCCAGCTCGTCGATGATGGCCTCTTCGTCGTAGAGACGGCCCTCGGCGAGGTCGATGGCCAGCATCCGCCCCGGCGAAATGGCCAGCTTGCGGGTGATGCGGCTTTCCTCGACGCCGCACATGCCCGCTTCCGAGCCCATGATGACCAAGCCGTCGTCGGTATAGGCCACGCGCAGCGGCCGCAGCCCCGAGCGGTCCTTGCCGGCCACGACCCAGCGGCCGTCGGTGGCGCACAGGGCGGCCGGACCGTCCCAGGGCTCCATCACGGCGTTGCAATAGGAATAGAGCGCCTTGTGGGCGTCCTTCATCTTCGGGTTGGCGGCCTCGGGCACCAGCAGGGCCTTGGCCATCGGCGCGTCGCGGCCCGCGCGGACCAGAACCTCGAAGGTGTTGTCCAGGTTGGCGCTGTCCGAGCCGCCGGGCTGGATCACCGGTTTGACGTCATCCCCGAACTCGCCGAAGGCCTGGGCGGCCATCTTGATCTCGTGGGACTTCATCCAGTTGATGTTGCCCTTGATCGTGTTGATCTCGCCGTTGTGGGCCAGCATCCGGAACGGCTGTGCCAGGCGCCACTGCGGGAAGGTGTTGGTCGAGTAGCGCTGGTGGAAGATCGCCACGGCGGCGGCGAAGCGCTCGTCCTTCAGGTCGGGATAGAACTCGTCGATATGCTCGGCGAGGAACATGCCCTTGTAGATCAGCGACTTGGCCGAGAACGAGCAGATGTAGAAATCGCTGATGTTCTGGCCGTGAACGCGCTTTTCGATGCGCTTGCGGCACAGGAAGAGCGCGCGCTCCAGGGCCTCGCCCTCCAGACCGGCCGGCGGGGCCAGCATGATCTGCTCGATTTCCGGACGGGTGGCGTTGGCCTTCTCGCCGATCACCGAGGTGTCCACCGGCACCTGGCGCCAGCCATAGATGTAGAAGCCGAACCGCAACGCCTCGGCTTCCACGATCGTGCGGCAAGCCTCCTGGGCGCCCAGGTCCGTGCGCGGCAGGAAGACCTGGCCGACGGCGATGGGGCCGGGACGAAGCGCGTGGCCGGTGCGGCGCACCTGGTCGACGAAGAAGTCCTGCGGGACGCTGACCAGCACGCCGGCGCCGTCGCCGGTCTTGCCGTCGGCGTCCACCGCGCCCCGGTGCCAGAGCGCCTTCAGGGCCTTGATCGCCAGCTCGACGACCTCGCGGCGCGGCTGGCCGTCGATGGCGCAGACCAGGCCGACCCCGCAGGCGTCGCGCTCGGTGGTCGGGTCATAGGCGTGGCCGTCGATCAGGGCCTGGCGGTTCTTCAGATAGAGGTCCATCTCGCTCATGGGTCTTCGGTCCTCTTTCCTATTCCGCCGCGATCAGCGCGGGCGCGCCGATCTTGGCGCGCAAATAACGGTCGATGGCGTCGGCGGCGTCGCGGCCGTCCTTGATCGCCCAGACCACCAGGGAGGCGCCGCGCACGATGTCGCCGGCGGCGAACACGCCGTCGAGATTGGTCATCTGGTCGCGGACATCGGCCTTGACCGTGCCCCAGCGGGTGACTTTCAGGTCCGGCGCCGACCAGGCTTCCGGCAGGTTCTCGGGCTCGAAACCCAGGGCCTTGACGACCAGCTGGGCCGGGCGATCGAAGTCGCCGCCGGGGATCTCCTCGGGGCTCTGGCGGCCCGAGGCGTCCGGCGCGCCCAGGCGCATCCGGATCGCGCGGACGCCCGAGACCGCCTCTGCCTCGCCCGAAAGAGCGCGCGGCGCGGCCAGCCATTCGAAGGTGACGCCCTCTTCCTCGGCGTTGGCGACCTCGCGCATCGAGCCGGGCATGTTGGCCTTGTCGCGGCGATAGAGGCAGGTGACCGACTTGGCGCCCTGGCGGATGGCCGTGCGCACGCAGTCCATGGCGGTGTCGCCGCCGCCGACCACGACCACGTCCTTGCCCTCGGCGTTCAGTTCGCCCGATTCGAAGGCCGGCACGGCGTCGCCCAGGTTCAGGCGGTTGGAGGCGATCAGATAGTCCAGCGCCGGCACGACGCCCTTGCTGCCGCCGCCCGGCACGGTCAGGTCGCGCGCCGCGTAGACGCCAACGGCGATCAGCACCGCGTCATGCCGGGCCCGCAAGTCTTCCAGCGTCGCGTCCTTGCCGACCTCGAAGCCCAGCTTGAACACGACGCCCCCATCGGCCAGGCGCCGGGTGCGGCGCTCGACGACGTCCTTCTCCAGCTTGAAGCCGGGAATGCCGTAGATCAGCAGGCCGCCGGCGCGGTCGTGGCGGTCATAGACGGTGACGTCATAGCCGGCCTCGCGCAGCTTCTCGGCGGCGGCCAAGCCGGCGGGTCCCGCGCCGACGATGCCGACCGACTGGCCGCGCGGCTCGCCGGCGACCAGCGGCTTCACCCAGCCGTTCTCCCAGGCCTTGTCGGTGAGGTAGCGTTCGACCGAACCGATCGTCACCGTGCCGTGACCAGACTGCTCTATGACGCAGTTGCCCTCGCAAAGGCGGTCCTGGGGGCAGATCCTGCCGCAGACCTCCGGCATCGAATTGGTCGCCTGAGACAGGGCGTAGGCTTCTTCCAGGCGGCCCTCGGCCGTCATCCGCAGCCAGTCGGGGATGTTGTTGTGCAGCGGGCAATGGGTCTGGCAGAACGGCACGCCGCACTGCGAGCAGCGCGACGCCTGCTCGGTCGCCTTGGCGTCGATGAAGTCGGCGTAGATCTCGTGGAAGTCGCCCGCGCGCTGGTCCGCCGCGCGCTTCTCGGGCGTCTTGCGGGCCACCGTCGTGAATTTCAGCATCCGCTCGGCCATGCGACGTTCCTCGGCGCTCCCAAAGGAGAAAAATTGCTCAGGCAGGGCTCATACGGACTCTCTGCGGCAAGAAGAATGCGTTGGTCAAATTTGTAGACTTATATATAGCGCTGCGCCGGCCAATCATTGAGATCGAGTCGCAAGACAAGGTCAAAATAGTCAACTTTGTGGATTTACGACCTGTTTACCGTGTCAGGCGCACGCCAGCACGGGGTATGGAGCCGAGAAAATGCCGGATTGGTTGAACGCCATCATTCTGGGTCTGGTCGAAGGGCTGACGGAGTTCATTCCCGTCTCCTCCACCGGCCACCTGCTGCTGACCAAGGAACTGATGGGCCTGAAGGATCCGTCCTGGGACACTTTCATCGTGCTGATCCAGCTGGGCGCGATCCTGGCGGTCGTGGCGCTGTATTTTCACCGCCTCTGGAACGTGCTGATCGGCTTGCCGACCCGGCCCGAAGCGCGCCGCTTCGCGCTCAGCGTGCTCATCGCGGTGATTCCGGCCTTCATCGCGGGGCTTTTGCTGCATGACATCATCAAGTCGTTCCTGTTCGAAAGCCCGCTGATCATCTGCTGGTCGCTGCTGGTCGGGGGGATCATCCTGCTGGTCGTCGACAAGACGGCCCCGCCGGCCGTCGATCACGACGCCATGGCCCTGCCGTTACACAAGGTGCTGATCGTCGGCCTGTTCCAATGCCTGTCGCTGGTGCCCGGCGTCTCGCGTTCGGGCTCGACCATCGTCGGCTCGATGCTGTTCGGCATCGAGCGCCGCGCCGCCGCCGAGTTCAGCTTCTTCATGGCCATCCCGATCATGGTCGGGGCCTTCGCCCTGGACGTCTACAAGAACCGCCACGCCTTCGACGCGGGCCATATCAGCCTGGTGGCGATTGGCTTCGTCGTCTCGTTCCTGTCTGGTCTGGTGGTCGTCAAGTACATGCTGGACTTCGTCAGCAAGCGCGGCTTCGGTCCGTTCGCCTGGTGGCGGATCGCGGTCGGCGTCGCTGGCCTGGCCCTGATGTACACCCACCACTGGCCGGTTTAGAGCAGCGGATACTCCCTTTCCAGCCGGTAGACGGAGCCCGCGCTCGTCTGCCAGCTGGAATAGAGACCGAACCGGTCGACATGGAAGGTGGGCGACCGCAGCAGGTTATGGGTCTGGATCCAGGCTCCCACCTCGGGGACGGCCGGCTTCTTCAGATAGGCCAAGGTCACGTGGGGCGTGTAGACCCGAGTTTCTGGCTTGAGACCCGCCGCACGCGCCGCGCTCTCGTGGGCCTTCTGTAGCCGGCGCAGCGGCGCGCTGTCCTCCACCCCCGCCCAGACGGCGTGAATGTCGGCGCCCTCGCCGAAATGCCCGACCCTCGCCAATTCCAGATCGAAGGCCGGGGCCGAAATCTCCGCCAACGCCTCGTCCAAGTCGTCGGCCGCGGGCTCCTGAACATCGCCGACGAACCGCAGGGTGATGTGGAACGCCTCCAACGGCCGCCAGCGCGCGCCCTCGATTCCGTGCTGACGCGGCAGCAGGCCCTGGCCTATCTCCGGCGGAATGGCGATGGCGGTGAAAAGGCGGATCATGCCGACTTGAACGCCTACGGGCAGGGATTGGGGTGGCGGGCGTGGATCGCGTTGACGGCCGTCTCCAGCTCGTCGGTCCAGTTGAGGTCGAAGGCGTCGATGTCGGTCTTCAACTGGGCCATCGAGGTGGCGCCGATGATCGTGGCCGTCACGAACGGGCGCGCGTCGCAGAACTTCAGGGCCAGCTGGGCCGGGTCGAGGCCGTTCGCCTTGGCCAGATCGACATAGGCGCGGAAGGCTTCCAGCGCGCCAGGCCCCTCGTAGCGCTGCATCCGGTTGTAAAGCGCCTTGCGCGAGCCCTCGGGCGCGGCGCCGTCCAGGTACTTTCCGGTCAGCTGCCCCTGGGCTAGCGGCGAATAGGCCAGCAGACCCACCTGCTCGCGCATGGCGATCTCGGCCAGCCCGTATTCGAAGGTGCGATTGGCCAGGTGATAGGCGTTCTGGATCGAGGCGATCCGCGGCAGACCCCGGGTTTCGCTCTCGGACAGGAAGCGCATCACGCCCCACGGGAACTCGTTCGAAACGCCGACATGGCGGATCGAGCCCTTCTTCACGTGGGCGTCCAGCGCCTCCAGGATATCGCCGAACCGTTCGTAGTCCTGCTCGTAGTCCTTGAAGACCTGACCGCCGAACACCCGCACCGGCCGGTCGGGCCAGTGCAGTTGATAGAGGTCCAGATAGTCGGTCTTCAGTCGCTTCAGCGAACCCTCGACGGCCTCGTCGATCTGGGCGCGGGTCTGGCGGGTCGTCGCCCCATCCTTGCGCATCCAGGTCAGGCCGCCGAAAGCCGAGCCGCGTCCAGCGACCTTGGAGGCCAACACGATCTCATGCCGCTTGCCGGTCTTTTCCAGCCACGTGCCGATATAGGACTCCGTCCGTCCCTGGGTCTCCGGATTGGGCGGGCTGGAATACATTTCCGCCGTGTCCCAGAACGTCACCCCGCGCGACAGCGCGTAGTCCATCTGCTCGTGGGCCTCGGCCTCGCTGTTCTGCGATCCCCAGGTCATGGTCCCCAGGCAGCAACGCGACACGGACACGTCCGTGCGACCCAGCTTGGCGTATTCCATCGACGTCCCCTCGTGCTCTTTGGCAAGCTTTGTAAGGGCGGCGGATAGCTCCCCGCAAGCCGGGGCGAACAGGCGTTCGTTTTGACGAATGCATACCATGAACACTTTTTCGCCAGGGATTGCGCGCACGCTCGCGACAACCGATATTCAGGACGCGTCCATGGTGGACGCCTAGCTCAAGGGCTTATTCGATGAACGACTTCAACCGCGGCTATGCGCGCTCGATCCCGGCGGATCGCGCCGACATGTCGGTTGACGCCGGCCTGCGCAAATTCATGCTCGGCGTCTACAACAAGGTGGCGCTGGGTCTCGTCCTGTCCGGGGCCTTGGCCTACGTGACCTCGTCGGTCCCGGCCGTGCGCGACCTGATGTTTATCACTCAGGGCGGCGTTCTGGTCGGCCTGACCCCGCTGTACATGGTCGTGGCCTTCGCGCCGATCGTGCTGCTGCTGATCGCCGGTTTCGCCCTGCGGAACCCGACGCCTCAGACGGCGGGCGCGCTCTATTGGACGATCGTCACCCTGATCGGCGCCTCGCTGGGCACGGTCTTCCTGCGCTACACGGGCGAGTCGGTCGCTTCGACCTTCTTCGTGACGGCGGCGGCGTTCGGCGGCCTCAGCCTGGTGGGCTACACGACCAAGAAGGACCTGACCGGCTTCGGCAGCTTCCTGATCATGGGCGTGTGGGGCCTGCTGATCGCCTCGATCGTCAACATGTTCCTGCACAGCGGGACGCTGATGTTCATGGTCAACATCCTGGGCGTGCTGATCTTCGCGGGTCTGATCGCCTACGACACCCAGCGCCTGAAGATGACTTACTACGCCATCGGCGGCGACACCGTCGCCCAGGGCGTGGCCACCAACTTCGGCGCGCTGCAGCTGTACATCAACTTCATCAACCTCTTCCAATTCCTGCTCAGCATCATGGGCAATCGCCGCTAGAGCCTTTTCCGATCTGATTGATCCCATCAGATCGGATAAAAGGGGCTCTGAATCAAAAGTTTAGAGCCGGTCGAGGTTCGCGACGACGGAGCCCCGGTGGGAAACCACCGGGGCTTTTTCTTCGCCGACGTCTCGACTGTTCGAATGCGCGAGCCCAGATTGGAGCCCTGGGGACTGACGAGGACATGATGCTGATCGAGACCCTGGCCCTGCTCGCCGCCGCCGCGCCCGCCGTCGAGGCGCCGCCCGCCCTTCCGATGCTGTCCCTGCGCCCTGAGCTATCGAAGCCGATCTCACCGGTTCCGCTGCGCTACGCCCAAGCCCCAGCGCCCTTGCCGCGCGGCGTGGCTCGCACGGCCATCGAGCGGAGCGCCGGCGGCGTCTCGGGCGGCGTTGGCGTTCTGTGCGGCATTCAGCCCAGCGCCGACGACAGCGGCCTGGGCAAGGCGCGGGGCTATAACACCGAGGGCCGTTTCGTCGGGGCCAAGCTGGGGTTCTCGTTCTAGAGCGCGTCAAATTCAGCTTGAGCGTCTAGTCGACGACCGAGAACTTGCCCTTCTCGAACACCCGCAGCACCTGAGTCAGCTCGTGGCCGCGCTTTAGGATCTGGCCGCCCTGGCCGATCACCGCCCAGGCGCCCTGCTTTCGCGCCAAGGCCGGACGCTTCTCGACACGATAGAGCGGCGCCTCCGCCGCGTGCCGGAAGATGGAAAACACCGCGCTATCCGAAAGTCCGGCGATGCCGTAGTCGCGCCATTCCCCGGCCGCGACCATTCGGCCGTAGAGCCGCATCAGCTGGTCCAGCTCGCGACGCTCGAAAAAGACGACGCCCCCGACCGGAGGCGTGGGCTGGGTGTCCAGGGCCATGCGTCGAATCTAGTCCCAAATCGGACGATTGGAACAGCGCGCACCGAGATTGGGGCCAGGATGCGTCGATCCGTGTCCCCGCGGTCACGGGGATCAGAAATGACACGCGCCGGCAATGGTCGCCCCGAAACGACCTTATTTCGGTCCTTCGCCCGCCTGTTTAGGGGTCGATAAAACCAATGTCGGCTGATCGGACACCCTGTGGTCCAGGATCCTGAACAGCCCCCCCAGCCCCCCAGATCGCGGGCCGGTCAGCCGACAAACTCCATATCCCCTCCCCTAAGAGGCCCGCGCGGATTTCCCCCCACCGCGCGGGCTTTTTCGTTGGCGCGAAGAATGGGAAGCAACGGCCAAGCCGCCGTATCTTGGCCACGACCCGCCCCGAAACGACCTCGGTTTGGTCGATCCCTCGCCCGGTTGCGGGTCGATAACAACAGTGTCGACGAAGACGGACCGGGCTCCTGTCCAGCCCCCCCAGCCCGCCCGGTCACGGACGTCATCGCCGACATGCGAAAGGAACCCGCACGGCCTCCCCCCTCCCGCCGTGCGGGTTTTTGCATGTCTGGAGCATCGCGCGGCTCGCTCTGACGAGGCGCTGGCCCGGAAAGCCTAATGTTCGACGGGCGGCGCCAGGACGCCCAGGATCCGGCCGCCCTTAGCGCCCTGCAACAGGATGACGGTCGAGAGGTCGGCGTCCGAAGCCGCCGGCAGCCGATAGAGCTTGGGCTTGCCCGCCCAGGGCCCCAGCCTGACCAGTTCACGCACCACGTTGCGGTGGACCAGGGTCTGACCCTTATTGTCGCCGCGCTTGACGGCGATGTCCTGCTCGCGCGGATCGTATCGCACCAGCCAGACCTCGGCCCCGCCGCGCGGAACCGCGCCCGCGCCCACCGCGACGCGGTTGACGCCCAGCCGCTGCATGTCCGGCGCCTTGAGCGGCGTCTTGGCGGTGGACTTGATCAGATCCTCGACGGCCTCGGCCTTGGTCCCCGAAGCCTGGACGCGGCCGCCTACCACCATCTGAGGCGTCGGCACGTCGCGCAGGGCGAACTTCTTGGCGTAGGCGCGTTGGCGTTCGGCGAAGATCGGCTTGGCGAAGGTGTCCTTCCAGCCGAGATAGTCCCAGTAGTCCACCGAATAGGTCAGGGCCAGCACGCCGTCGCGCTGGGCCAAATCCGCCGCCAACTGATTGGCCTTGCCGCAGGACGAGCAGCCCTGGGCCGTGAACAGCTCGACCACCACCGGCGCCCTGGCGTGGGCCGGAACGACCTTCGCGGCCGCGCCCTTGGACGCCGTTCCCTTCGCGGGTTGGGCCCAGGCGGCGGGAACCGTGACGCCGGACAGGGCCAGGCAAAGCAGGGAGAGGACGGCCTTACGCATTGCGGGTCACTTAAGCCAAGAACGCTCCAGATAGCCGTTCACGAGGCCGTGAAGGGCGATGGTCCGCGGGAGAAAACGGCGCGACATCGTTGTCAGCCGCTTTCGGAATGAAAACGGCCGGCTCCGCGAAGAAGCCGGCCGCCTTTGTTTGGCGTCTGACGCCCGCGCTTAGTCGGCCTTGGCCAAGTTGCGCAGCACGTAGTTCAGGACGCCGCCGTTCTTGAAGTATTCCAGCTCGGTCGGCGTATCGATGCGGCAACGCACCGGGAAGCGGGCGATGCGGCCGTCCGTCGGGCGATAGAGCTCGACGATCAACTGCTTGCGCGGCGCCAGGTCGGTGAGGCCGCGGATCGAGACGATCTCCTCGCCGGTCAGCTCCAGCTTCTGCCAGCCGTCCTGCACGAACTGCAGCGGCAGCACGCCCATGCCGACCAGGTTCGAACGGTGGATGCGCTCGAAGCTTTCGCAGATCACCGCGCGGACGCCCAGCAGCTTGGTGCCCTTGGCGGCCCAGTCACGCGAGCTGCCCGTGCCGTATTCCTTGCCGCCGAAGACGACCGCCGGACGGCCTTCTTCCTGGTACTTCATCGCCGCGTCGTAGATCGGCATCACTTCGCCGGTCGGGAAGTGCTTGGTCACGCCGCCTTCGATGTCCGGCGTGATCTTGTTGCGGATCCGGATGTTGGCGAACGTGCCGCGCATCATCACCTGGTGGTTGCCGCGACGAGCGCCGTAGCCGTTGAAGTCCACCGGCTGGACGCCGTGGTCGATCAGGAACTTGCCGGCCGGGCTGGAGGTCTTGATCGAGCCGGCCGGGCTGATGTGGTCGGTGGTGATCGAGTCGCCGAACACGGCCAGGATCCGAGCCTCCACGATGTCGGTCACCGGGGCCGGCGTCATCGACATGTTCGGGAAGTAGGGCGGGTTCTGAACGTAGGTGGAATCGGCTTCCCAGGCGTAGGTCTGGCCGCCGGTCACCTTGATGCCCTGCCAGTTCTTGTCGCCCTTGAAGACGTCGCCGTAGCGGCTGGCGAACATCTTCTCGTTGATCGCCTTGCGCTGCAGGGCGGCGATGTCCTCGTTCGAGGGCCAGATGTCCTTCAGGTAGACGTCGTTGCCCTTCTTGTCCTGGCCGATCGGCTGGGTGGCCAGGTCGATCTTCAGGCTGCCGGCCAGGGCGTAGGCCACCACCAGCGGCGGCGAGGCCAGATAGTTGGCGCGGACGTCCGGGTTCACGCGGCCTTCGAAGTTGCGGTTGCCCGACAGCACCGAGCAGGCGACCAGATCGTTGTCGTTGATCGTCTTGCTGATGGCTTCCGGCAGCGGGCCGGAGTTGCCGATGCAGGTGGTGCAGCCGTAGCCGACCAGATTGAAGCCCAGGGCGTCGAGGTGCTTGGTCAGACCGGCCTTAGCCAGGTAGTCGGTGACCACCTGCGAGCCGGGGGCCAGCGAGGTCTTCACCCACGGCTTGGTCTTCAGGCCCTTGGCGACCGCGTTCTTGGCCAGCAGGCCGGCGGCGATCAAGACCGACGGGTTCGAGGTGTTGGTGCACGAGGTGATGGCCGCGATGACCACGTCGCCGTGACCGACGTCGAAGTTTTCACCCTCGACGGGGGCGCGCAGCTCGGGGTGCTCGGCCTTGCCGAATTCACCCGTCAGCGATTCGGCGAACTTGGCGGCGGCTTCGGCCAGCAGAACGCGGTCCTGAGGACGCTTGGGACCGGCCAGCGACGGCTGAACGGTCGACAGGTCGAGCTCCAGGGTGTCCGTGAAGGTCGGCTCGGCGACGCCGGGCTCCCACCACAGGCCCTGTTCCTTGGCGTAGGCCTCGACCAGCGCGACGCGTTCGGCCGTGCGGCCGGTGCCCTTCAGGAAGGCCACGGTGGCGGCCGAGATCGGGAAGAAGCCGCAGGTGGCGCCGTATTCCGGCGCCATGTTGGCGATGGTCGCCTGGTCTTCCAGGGTCAGGTTGGCCAGGGCGTCGCCGTAGAATTCGACGAACTTGCCGACCACGCCCTTCTTGCGCAGCATCTGGGTGACGGTCAGCACCAGGTCGGTGGCCGTCGCGCCTTCCGGCAGGGCGCCGGTCAGCTTGAAGCCGATGACTTCCGGGATCAGCATCGGGATCGGCTGGCCCAGCATCGCGGCCTCGGCCTCGATGCCGCCCACGCCCCAGCCCAGGACCGACAGGCCATTGACCATGGTGGTGTGGCTGTCGGTGCCGACGACGGTGTCGGGATAGGCGACTTCGGCGCCGTCGACCTCGTTGGTCCAGACCGTCTGAGCGAGATACTCCAGGTTCACCTGGTGGCAGATGCCGGTGCCGGGCGGCACGACGCGGAAGTTGTTGAAGGCCGACGAACCCCAACGCAGGAAGCGATAGCGCTCGATGTTGCGCTCGTACTCGCGCTTGACGTTGTCGTCATAAGCCTTGGGATTACCGAAGTTGTCGACCATCACCGAGTGATCGATGACGAGGTCGACCGGGTTCAGCGGGTTGATCTTGGCCGGGTTGGCGCCCAGGGCGACCATGGCGTCGCGCATGGCGGCCAGGTCGACGACGGCGGGAACGCCGGTGAAGTCCTGCATCAGCACCCGCGCCGGGCGGAAGCTGATTTCGTGCTCGACGCTGCCCTTGTTCTGCAGCCAGGCCGCCACGGCCTTGAGGTCGTCCTCGTTAACCGAGACGCCGTCCTCGTTGCGCAGCAGGTTCTCCAGAAGCACCTTCATCGAGACCGGCAACGACGAAGTTCCGGCCAGACCGGCTTCCTCGGCGGCGCGAAGGCTGTAATAGACGTAAGACTTGCCGCCGACCGAAAGCTCGCGGCGGGCTTTGAGGCTGTCCACAGACGCCATTATGGGGATTCCTTCTCTGTCCACGGTCGCCCGAAAACCACTCCCGGGATCACGCGCTGATCGAAGGGGACACACAGGTTCCGCCTCCGCGCCGCGTACCACCCAAAACGACTGGAGGGGGACGACCGCGCGCTTCTTAGCGCCGCTGGAAAGCAACGTCCATGTCGCGCGCGGGGTCTTGGCGTGTTGAGAGCTGTTCTCATTCAGGAACTCGCCATTTCGCGCGGCGAGCGGCGGCTGTTCTCGGGCCTGAACCTGACCCTGCGGGCGGGCGAGGCGGCGGTCCTGGTCGGTCGCAACGGCGCGGGCAAGACCAGCCTGCTGCGCGCGGTCGCCGGCCTGCTGCGCCCGGCCGAGGGGGCGATCGCCTTCGAGACCGCCGACGGCCCGATCGAGGCCGACACGGCGCGCGCCGAGCAGTTGCACATGCTGGGCCACCAGGACGGTCTCAAGTCCAGCCGCACGGCCTGGGAGGAACTGCGCTTCCAGACCCTGTGGACGGGTGGGACCGAAGAGTCCGCCCGCGCGGCCGCCCAGCGCTTCGATCTGCCGCGCCTGCTGGACCTGGAGGTCCGCCGGCTGTCGGCCGGGCAGCGGCGGCGCCTCGCCCTGGCGCGACTGGCCGCCAGCCCCCGATCGCTGTGGTTGCTGGACGAGCCCATGGCCCCGCTGGACGCGGCTCAGCGCGAGGCGTTCGGCGCGGTGATGGCCGAGCATCTGGCCGCTGGCGGGATGATCCTGGCCTCGGTGCACGATCCCTTGCCGATCCCCGCAAGGTCCGTGGAGATCGGCCAATGAAGGCGTTCGGCGTTCTTCTCCGGCGCGAGCTGGCCCTAGCCTGGGGACGGGGCGGCGGCCCGCTGCTGGCCCTGACCTTCTACGCCTGCGTCGTCGTGCTGCTGCCGATGGCGTCCGGCCGCGCGCCCGAGCGCCTGGCCGCCATCGCGCCGGGCATCGCCTGGCTCGCCCTGGCCCTGGCCGCTCTTCTGTCGCTTGAGCGCCTGTTCGAGCGCGATTACGAGGACGGAACCCTGGACCTGCTGGCCCTGGGTCCGGCGCCGCTCGAGGCCGTCGCCGTGGCCAAGTGCCTGGCGCAATGGCTGGCGAGCGGCGCGCCCTTGGCCCTGGCGGCGCCCGTCGCGGCCCTGATGCTGGGCGCCGAGCCGAAGGTCATGCCGCTGCTGGTGCTATGCGCCCTGGCCGGCGGTCTCGCCTTCGCCTTCCTGGGCGGGCTGGGCGCGGCTCTGGCCCTGGGCAGCAAGCGCGGCGGCCTGCTGGTGGCGGTGATCGTCCTGCCGTTGTTCGCCCCGCCGGTGATCTTCGGCGCCGGAGCGCTGGACGGCTACGGCGCCGGTCTGCCGTGGACCGGCGGCCTGCTGCTGCTGCTGGCCTATTGCGTCGGCGCGGTGGCGCTGTCGCCGCTGGCCATGGCGGCGGCCTGCCGCAACGCGTTGGATTAGGGTCCGGCGAGCTCTACGGCGTCGGGGCGACGGTCGCCTGGAGCTCGCCCGGCGCGGCGTGCTTTTCGCCCAGCACGACCGCCAGGCTGCCGCCGATGATCAGACAGCCGCCGGCCAGCAAGAACGGCGTCAGACGATCGCCGAACAGCAGCACGCCGCAGGCCGCGCCGATCAACGGCTCGATGTTGATGAACACTCCGGCGCTGGCCGCGCCAACCCGCGCCGCGCCGAACTGCCAGGCGGCCGTGGCCAGCAAGGTGGCCAGAACGCCCTGGGCCAGGATTCCGGCCCAGACCGGCGCGCTGAGGCTCAACTTCGGCGGGCCGTGCATCAGGAAGGCGATCGGCAGGACGGCGGCGGCGGCCACGATGATCGACACCGCCGGAATGGCCATGGCGTTCGGCGCCTTGGGCGCCTTTCGCAGAACCAACAGCCAAGCCAGGAACAGGAAGAGGGCGCCGATCGACAGGGCCACGCCCAGCGGGCTGCTGGCGCCGTCCGGCTTGCCGGCGATCAGGGCCGCGCCAAGGGTCGCCGCGGCCACCCCGGCCCAGGAAGCCGGCGTGACCTTCTCGCCCAGCACCTTGGCGCTGACGGCGATCAAGGCCGGCATCGCCCCGACCAGCAGGGCAGCGACCGTGACGCTGACATGGGCCAGCCCCTCGAACTGCACCATGAAGGCGACGCCATAGAGCCCGCCGGACAGCAGCACGACCGGAGACTTGAACAGGGCGCGGACCTCTGGCGAGCGCAGGGCGAACGGCGCGGCGGCGAGCGCGGCGACGATGAACCGCAACAGCACCATGTGGGCCGCGTCGGTCTCGGTCAGGATCAGCTTGCCGGTGGGAAAGCCCAGCCCCCAGCAGACGCCCGCCACGGCCAGAGCGAGAAAAGCGATCGATTTCATGGGGGCCCCGCGCCGTTGAATCATTCGGCCGGGTCACCCCGCGGCGGACCGCGCGGCGTTTGGACCTTGGTCTGTCCCGGAACTGGAAGCTGACATAACGCCCGGCGCAGACGACGCAACCCCGCGCCTGTCTCGCCGCCAGAGCAAACCTGTAACATTGTTCATGAACGCGGACATTTTCGCGCCATATCGGCGTGGCCAAGCTCTTCCCCGCACCAACACGGAGCTCACGACCATGCGTAAAACGCTTTCCCGTCTGGCGCTCGCGGGCGCCGCCGTCACTGTCCTGGCCGGCGGCGTCGCCCTGGCCCAGGTTCCCGCCCCTCCGGCGCCCCCCGTCCCGCCGCCGCCCCCGCCCCTACCCCCGATGGAGGCCATGATGGCTGGGGGCCCCGGCATGGGCCTCATGCACCATCACGCCCCCGATCCCGAAAAGCGCGCGCAGCGCCTGCGCGATGTTCTGCAGCTGCGCGCCGACCAGGACGGCGCGCTCAAGGCCTATGTCGACGCGACCACGCCGAAGTTCGAGCACGTCCGCAAGGAGGACGGCCCCGATGCCGGCGGCAAGATCGAGCCGGCCGATCGCAAGCCGCCGACCACGCTGGATCGCCTGGACCGCATGAGCAAGATGGCCGAGGCCATGGAGAAGCGCATCGCCGCCACGCGCGCCTTCTACAACGCCCTCTCGCCAAGCCAGCAAAAGGCTTTCGACGCGCTCGATCTGGAAGGCGGGATGGGCGACCACGTCATCATCCGTCGCTTCGAGACCCGCGGCGCGCCTGTCTTCCACGGCGGCGACAAGGCCCCTCCGCAACGCAAGGTCGGCTGACCTCGACCGAGCGGGATGGAGCGGCGCGCCTGCACGCGCCGCTCCTTCTTCGCCTCCGTAGCCATACGGCCATTGCCGCCGCCGTTTCACCGCTCTAATCAGCGGTCATGGACGCGCGTCACACGTTCGATTTCCTGATCAATCCCGAGCGGTTCATGGCCTTCTCGCGATGGGCAGCGCCGCTGCTCGGCGCCTTGGCCAGCATCGCCGGCGTCGTGGGCCTGGCCCTGACCTTCCTCGTGCCCGAGGATTACCAGCAGGGCGACACCGTGCGGATGATGTTCATCCACATTCCGGCCGCCTCCATCTCGCTGTTCATCTATCTTTGCCTGGGCGTGGCCAGCTTCCTCGCCCTGGTTTTCCGCCAGGCCCTGGCCGATCTCGCCGCCCAGGCCTGCGCCCCCATCGGCGCGGTCTATACCGCCCTGGCCCTCATCACCGGCTCGCTGTGGGGCAAGCCGATGTGGGGAACCTGGTGGGTGTGGGACGCGCGCCTGACCTCGGTGTTGGTGCTGCTGCTGTTCTATCTCGGCTACATGGCCCTGCGCGGCGCGCTCGAGGACGAGCAGAAGGCCGGACGCGCCGCCGCCATCCTGGCCCTGGTCGGCCTGATCAACCTGCCGATCGTCAAGTTCTCGGTCGAATGGTGGAACACCCTGCACCAGGGCTCCTCGACCTTCATGGCCAAGCAGGGCAATGGCCTGCCGGCGGTCTATGCCTGGCCAGCGCTCTTGATGGGCCTGGCCTATCTGGGCGCGTTCGGCGCGCTGTGGCTGGTGCGCATCCGGGCTCTCGTCTGGCGGCGCAAGGCTCGGGGTCTGGCCCTGAAACTGGCGGAGCGCCCGCGATGAGCTTCGATTTCGACGCCGGCAAGTACGCGATCTATCTCTGGCCGGCCTTCGCCATCTCGGCTGTCGGCTTCGCCTGGCTGATCCTCGACAGCCTGACCTTCTCCCGACGTTGGCGGAAGGAAGCCGAGCGCCGCCAGGCCGAACTGGACGCGCAAGTCCCATGAAGCGCTGGCTGGCCTTCGCTCCGCTGCTGATCCTGATCGCCCTCGCGATCCTGTTCGCCGGCTACGCGCTGTGGCGCGATCCGCATGTCCAGCCGCACGCCCTGGTCGGCAAGCCGATGCCGGCCCTCTCGCTGCCCGAGCTGGCGACCGGGACGGCGACCCCGATCCGCGCCGCCTCCGACGGCCCGATCCTGGTCAATTTCTTCGCCTCCTGGTGCGCCCCGTGCGAGATCGAGCATCCTCAGCTGATGGCGCTGAAGGCCCAGGGCGTGAAGATCGTCGGCATCGCCTACAAGGACGCCCCGGCCAACACCCAGGCCTTCATCGGCCGCCTGGGCGACCCCTTCGCGGCGCGCCTCGTTGATCGCGACGGCCGCGCGGGGCTGGAGTTCGGCGTCACCGGCGTTCCCGAGACCTATCTGGTCGGCTCGGACGGCGTGATCATCGCCAAGCACACGGGCCCGCTGACGCCCGACGCGGCCGAGGACCTGCTGAGGAAGGCGCGCTGACGCCACCTTGAGCCAGTCCGCTTCAAATGGTATCATTCGAAGCGGACAAACGCGCTTTAAATTCAAGTATTTAGAGCGCATTCGAGCGGCTTAGCCGCTCACACCTAAACCTAACGCGCTCTAGCGAACGCAGGTGTGGGGCGACACAGCTTCGCGCTTCATGCCGGGGATCATGGCCAAGGCCTCGTCCTTCGAAGCGGCGTGCGGGGACCCTCGCCCCACCACGACCTGATAGTCGCATGGGCCATACTGGTGCGACACGCCGTTGAGCGTCCGGCTCTCGACCACCATCCGATCCGCCGAGGACCACACCGACGTCACGTCCGTCAGCAGCGTCTGGCGGTCCGGCGACCGCAGCCAAGTCTCGCCCTTGTCCGCCACCAGCATCTGGTAGCCGTTGGGCAGGCTCCGCTTGGCCGGGAACATCGAGGCCACGATCGAGGCGATGAACAGGCCGACGACAACCAGCACGGCCAGGAAGACGATCTTTTGCCTGCTCACGGGAACTCCAAACAAAGGGTGCGCTCACCGGTCGCGGAGCTATCGCGTTAACGCGGCGTTGACCATACTCGCCGACCCTTCGTTAACCATGTTAGACGTCGAGTCATGAGCAACGTCCGTCCCGCCGGTTGGCCGTCCGTCCCGTCCAAGCCCGCGACCGCGCCCGCCAGCGGCGCCGGCGCTCAGACGCGCGCGGCCTTCTTTCAGGCGGCGCTGAGCGACGCGACCTCGGCCCGGCCGGCCGCCGCGCCCTCGACGGTGCAGATGCAGACCATGGCCCAGCCCCAGCAGCGACAGGCGCCGCCGAAGCCCTTCGTCCAGCCGGACGCGCAGCCGCAGAAGATCCTGCGGCCGGGATCCTTGCTGAATATCCTGGTTTAAGCCCTTCCCGCCCCCGCGAGCGGAAGACGACTAGATGTGGATGCTCAACAGGTTGTCCTCGTCGAGACCGAGGCGGCTGATGGGTGTCTGTGAGTTTATCCCGCCGTGGGGTCGATGCCAGTTGTATCGATGCAGCCAGGAGGCCAGTTCGGCGGCGCGCTC
>Ga0209426_1000378_pt1 | contig 51481 bp, 47 predicted proteins | sample Deesub1362B_J571_FD_187697 | JGI IMG/M metagenome (GOLD analysis project Ga0209426, IMG submission 187697) | Deep oceanic, basalt-hosted subsurface ecosystem from Juan de Fuca Ridge flank, Pacific Ocean, CORK Borehole 1362B_J2.571 (SPAdes)... ... | reverse complement strand
GGAGGGTCGGAGGGATCCCATAACCTGGAATGGGCGGACCGGATCTTTCCCCTCCTGAATCATCTGGCCGAGATCTACCTGATCGGAGAGGATCCAGAGGCAGAGGAGGAGATCCTCGAGCCCTTTCTCCAGCGACTCGAGGAACACCTCAAACATTGGGAGTTCTGTCGGATCCACCTTCGGCCAGTCCACCCCGTGGGGAGGGACCGAGCCGATGTTTTGGAGGGATTTTATAACCGCCTCTCCCGGCGCGGTGGGGCCTTTCATCGAGAGGCCCTAGAGCACCAGGTAGTCTCCCGTTGGATGGTGATGCCCGTGCTTCGGGCAGGGGAGGGGGATCTTGTGGATGGGGCCTTCCGACTCGGCCGGAGACTCCAGAGGCACATGATCCTCTCTAGCTATCTGCTGCCTTTGTCTCCGGAGCTCCGGCCGAGGCTCCAATCCATGGACCTTCAAGGGGGACGGATTCTTTTGGAACGTTCCGATGGGGTCCTTCCGTCCCTCTTTTTTCACGGGCTGTTCGACGACGTCCTTACTTGGGCCCTATCCAGCTCTGGCGGCTTCTCCATCCGCCCTTGTTCCTCCCTAATCGTCTATGGGGATGGTAGGACGCTGAGACGATGCCCCTTCCAGATGAAGCTGGACCTGGAGAGCCTCCTGGAGGAACGATGGCCCGCGGACGAGGAACAATGCCTTCGATGTTGGCATTCCCTCCCGGATCGGCTTCATGAGGATCTTCAGTGGAACCGCCGTGAGGAGGAAGGGGGGCGGGTCCGCTTTCAATTGGGAGTCTTCGCCCTGTCCCGCGGTGATCGCGTTGGTGCCCGTGTTCACTTCCACAAGCTGCAGGAGGAGGCCTGCCCGGAAGAGGTGCGAGCAGAGGTCCTTCTCTACCGTGGCATCCTCCACCTCCAGGAGGGGCAACTTCAAGAGGCCCATTCCGTCTTAAGAGATGCGGCAGAGGAACACCCTAAATGGGCTGCGGCCTACTACCACTTGGGCCGCTGCGAGTTTCAGTGGCGGGACTATATCGCCGCATCGGATCTCTTCCGCCGGGCCCTGGATCTGGGGGTCCCCCCGGAGATGGAAGACGACATCCGCCTCTATCTGGGGATCTGCCACGTCCAGCTGGAGGAGTTCGACGAGGCCCTGGAAGCTTTGGAGGGGATCAGGAGGATCACTTCATCGGTCCTCTTCTTTCAAGCGGCGTCCTTGCTGGGGAAGGGGAGGCTCCAGGAGGCCCTGAGAGGATTTCAGGAGGCCCTGGATCGAGGCCCCGACCCGGAGGACCTTTCCTCAATCCACTTCTACCTCGGCCACTGCCTCAAGGAACTGGAGCAGTGGGAGGAGGCGGTTCGTCACCTGGAGGAGGCCCTGGAGGCGGATCCACGCAGTTATGAGGCGTGGAATCTGCTCGGTTACTGCCGTTTTCGACTGGGCTGCCACCATGAGGCCATTCAGGCCTTCCTGAAGGCCCTGGAGATCCGGCCTCGATCCGCTGTCGATCTGGCCAATATCGGCCGGAACCTCTGGGAATTGGGGGACCTGGAGGGCGCAAGGAGATGGTATCAGCGGGCCTTGGCGTTGGATCCCACGTTGGTCTTTGCAAAGGAGCATCTGGCACGCATTAAGCGACAAAAGAACGGGGGTCCGGATTCGTAGGCTCCAACGCTGCATGATGCTAGGAGGAGCCGGCGCGGTCTATATGCCCCGTCCTTCCCGGTAAAGGTCGGGCCTTCGGTGGGGTAGGAAGTAGGCCATGGGGTGCTGGCGCACCCGATGAAGGTCCTGGGCTTTTAAATCGGCCGTGATCAGCCTTTCCTCCCAGCCTGTTGCTCGGGCCAGAACCCTTCCCCTGGGGTCTAGGATGAGAGCCACACCCGGAAAGGACATACCCCCAGGGTGCCTTCCGGTCTGGTTGCAGGCCACCACGAAGACGGCGTTATCCACGGCACGCGCGGGGAGGTAGCGCATCCACTTGGCGGCCTTCTGAGATGGAGATCCGCGGGGGGAAGCATGGGGAAAGAAGAGAATATCCGCCCCCTTCAGGGCCAGGGCAGTACTAAGTTCGGGAAAGTGGCCTTCGTAGCAGAGTTGAATCCCGAAGGCGGCGCCCTGATCATGAAAGATGGGGATCTCTTCTCCGGGCCGGAAGGCCTCTCGTTCCGGTGGACCGAGGTGAGTCTTCCGATAGGAGGCCAACCGTCCATCGGAGGAGGCTACCAGATGGGTGAGGTAAAACGTCTCTCTTTCGGTCTTCTCGATCAACCCGGCAAGAACCGTGATCCGGTTTTCCGTTGCCATTTCCTGGAGGGCATCGGTAAGAGGTCCGGGGACCGTCTCGGCCATGTGGTTCAAGGGGAGCCTGAAGGCATATCCGGTGATGGAGGCCTCAGGGAAGCAGACCAGTCGAGCACCAAGAGCGGCGGCCCTCTTGGTGAATCGATGGATGCGGGAGAGGTTCCCTTGGGGATCGCCCACCTGGGATTGCATGATCGCGGCCGCTACCCGGAGATCTCTCATGGGATCCGTTTCCCCCTCGCATGGTTTCCCAACACCCTATCATTTCCCCCTTCTTCCCACAATGGAACGTGCCCCCCTCCCTTGACACCCAGGGGGGCGAGGGCTTATTCTAGTGGAAAAACTTAGGGTTGCGATGCAACGGTAGAGAAGGCTTCAAAGCCTCGGGAGGAGGCTCTCTCTATTGCCTTCCGTGCTTCGTCTCCCTCTTTCGGAGGATTCCGGAGCGTCCAAATCCTGATCGAGTTTGGGCGGAGCGGCTCCCGGGCTCCATCTTCGAGAAGGAAAACCGAAAGGTGAAACAGTTTCTGGAGCAATACAAACAGCTGGCCGTTCGCGCCGAGAAGGCCTTCCGTCGAGTTCAAGCCCTCCATCCGGATTTGGTCCAGTGCAGGATCGGATGTTGCGATTGTTGTTTTGCCTTTTTCGAACTGACCCCCTTGGAGGCCTACTATCTTCATGAACAGTTCAGATCAAACTTGGATCCGAGAAAACAGGAGGAGGTCCTCCAGCGAGCCCGTGGCGCTGAGGTAGAGTATCGAAGGATCCAAGAGAGGCTCCGCCGGATGACGGTTCCCATGAGGCCGTCTTCCACGCGCTTTCTGCATCAGGTGGGACGCCAGAGGCTGGCTTGTCCCCTCTTGAACGATGAGGATCGGTGTGATCTCTATTCCCATAGGCCGATCACGTGCCGAGTCTACGGAGTGCCACTGCGCATCGCCGGGGAGGCTCGAACATGCGGACTCTCGGGGTTTCGTCGAGGAGGAGCCTATCCCACCGTGGACCTCGATTCGGTCATGGATAGGCTCTTGCGGTGGTCCGAGGAATTTATGGAGGCCATGGGCAGGCCGCAGTGGCGGAGGGACGGCCCTCTCATCTCAGTCTCTTCTGCCTTGTTGGGTCGTTTCCTGGACAGAGGAAGGGGGTGAGGGATCCGTGAGGCGATTGAGCCCGGAGGAGGAGGAGGCCCGAAAGAGGGCCATCTTCGAGGGAATGTCCGAACGAATGAAGCGAAGGATCCTCCAACGGGGATATCAAAACTGGGACCCCTTTCAACCCCCGAGGGATCCCATCGATCTTCGGGTGGACGGTCATCGGCACACTGCCGCTATGCTCATCCGGAAGTTCCTGGAGGGTCGGGAGGGGCACCGAGATAGCCCCGCGTTCGCCCAAGGTGCATGGGAGATCTGCCTGGGGATCTTTGAGGAGCGTGACCGCTACCTGGGGATGTTCGAGTTCGCCAAGTGGTACCTGCAGTTTCAGAAGGAAAGGGAGGCCCGAGAGGGAGAGGGGAGATGAAGGAAAAGGACGAGACTCAACTCTACATCGAGGAGCTGATGCAGAAGATCGCCCAGAACCCCGAATGCGGGATGAACTACTACAACCTGGGTGTAGCTCTGATCCGGCAGTCCCGTTGGGAGGAGGCCATCGAGGCGTTTAAACGCTCCATCGAGGAGAGCCCTACCATGGCCGAGGCATACGTGAACCTGGGGGGGATCTACTTCCACCTGGGGGAGGTGGACGCGGCCATGGAGGCCAACCGTAAGGCCCTGGAGATTCGAAGCGACTTCGCCATCCCCTATGGAAATCTGGGCTATGGGTATTTGATCAAGGGGGAATTGGAGAAGGCTGTGCAATACCTTCACAAGGCCGTCTCCAAAGACTCCAAGTATATTCAGGCTTTGAGCAATCTGGGAAGCGCCTATCTCCAGTTGGGGCAATTGGAGGAGAGCATTCTCTACAGTAAAAAAGCTCTGGAGGTCGCCCCGGATTTCCCTTTTGCGCACAACAATCTGGCCTTGGCCTATTTGGAGCGAGGCGAGATGGAAAAGGCCCGTGAACACTGCCGCAAGGCGGTGGAGATGGGCTACGAGGTGGCCCCGGAGGTCCGCCAGAAGCTCTCCTGCTGATGACCGTTGGTTCAGGGATTTTTGTGACAAAGGGGCCTTGGGGGGAGAGTGAGGGGGATTTCGTCTGTGGAGCCCGATCCTTGACAAGTCCTTGAAAAGAGGATAAAGTATCGCCTTGATTTTCGTCGGGCAAGGCGAATGCGGGCCGGATCCAGTGATGAGTGAAGCCAACCGATCAGAACCAATCCTCTGCTTCTTCGACGATTTCCTCTTGGATCTGATCACCCATCCGGGGTCTCGGCGGGACAAGAGGCCGCATGGAAGGAACACACCCGTCGAGGTCCTGACGGTATTGTGCCCACAGGTCATATTTGTGTCCGCATTTTGATCCCAGAAAACCACGTGAAGAAGGAGGTGAAGACGGGGGATAGAGAGAGACGAAAGCGGAATTCGTGAAGGTGTGGAATGTTGAGTCCGTTTCGATGGAGGTAAGAGAATGCCGAAACACAAAACCCCGATGCTCGATGAACTGGAGAAGGGGCCGTGGCCTAGCTTTGTATCGGACATCAAGCAGATGGCCGAGAAGCGGGCCACATCCGACATTGATTACCAGATTCCCCAGGATGTCTGTGACGATCTTCTCGGTCTGTTGGAGCTGACATACAAGGACAAGGAGACCCACTGGAAACACGGCGGCATCGTGGGCGTCTATGGATACGGCGGCGGGGTCATCGGCCGCTATTGCGATCAGCCCGATATGTTCCCGGGTGTGGCCCATTTTCACACCCTCCGCGTGAACCAGCCTGCGAGCAAGTTCTACAAGACGGAGTATCTCCGGAAACTCTGCGATATCTGGGAGCGTCGAGGCAGCGGCCTTACCAACATGCACGGTTCGACCGGAGATATTATCCTCCTTGGAACCAATACCTCGCAGCTTGAGGAGATCTTTTACGAGCTGACCCACGACTTGGATCAGGATCTGGGGGGGTCGGGCTCCAATCTCCGCACTCCTTCGTGTTGTATCGGAATGGCTCGGTGTGAGTGGGCTTGTTACGATACCCAAGCCCTCTGCTACGACCTCACCATGGAGTACCAGGATGAGCTCCATCGTCCGGCCTTCCCATACAAGTTCAAGTTCAAATTCGACGGGTGCCCCAATGGGTGCGTTGCATCCATCGCCCGGGCGGATTTGTCGGTGATCGGGACCTGGAGGGACGAGATCCGGATCGATCAGGAGGCCGTTCAGGCCTACGTGGGTGGAGAGATCAAGCCCAACGGCGGGGCCCATGCGGGCCGGGATTGGGGGTCCTTCGATATCCAGAAAGAGGTCATCGATCTTTGCCCGACCCAGTGCATGGAGTGGGACGGAAAGAAGCTGACCATCTACAACAAGGAATGCAACCGCTGCATGCACTGTATCAACACCATGCCCCGGGCACTGCGCATCGGGGAAGACCGGGGCGCATCGTTGCTCTTCGGTGCCAAGGCTCCCATCCTTGAGGGGGCTCAGATGTCCGTGTTGACCATCCCATTCGTCAAGGTGGAACCTCCCTATCAGGAGATCAAGGACATCATCGAGAAAGTCTGGGATTGGTGGACCGAGGAGGGCAAGAACAGGGAGCGTCTGGGCGAGCTGATCCAGCGCCAGAGCATGCAGAAGTTCCTGGAGATCCTGGGGGTGGAGCCCGACCCAAGGATGGTGCGCGAGCCCAGGTCCAACCCATACATCTTCTGGAAGGAAGAGGATGTCCCCGGCGGGTGGAAGAGGGATATCAAGGAGTTCAGAAAGCGGCATCAGAGATAGGAGGTGACTTCCATGGGTTTCGATCCGGAAAATCCGTTGAAGGACCGAATTACGGACATTGGCCCCAGGGATTACAAGGACTTCCTCCCACCCGTCATCGAGAGGAACTGGGGCAAGTGGCTCTATCATGAGATCCTCGAGCCAGGCGTGCTCAAGCACGTCTCCGAGACGGGTGATGAGGTCTACACAGTCCGTTGCGGAAGCGCCCGACTGATGAGCGTGGAGCTCATCCGTGAGATCTGTGACATCGCGGACAAACACTGCGATGGCTATGTCCGATTTACCACCCGAAACAACATCGAGTTCATGGTGGATGATCCCTCTAAGCTCAAACCCCTGATGGATGATCTCCGATCCCGTAAATTTCCTGCGGGGTCATACAAATTCCCCATCGGGGGGACGGGTGCTGGATTAACCAACATCGTCCACACGCAGGGGTGGGTCCATTGCCACACCCCGGCCACGGACGCCTCGGGGATCGTCAAGGCGGTCATGGACGAACTGTTCGAGGACTTCGGGCAGATGCGCTTTCCAGCCCAGGTGCGTATCTCCTTGGCCTGCTGCCTCAACATGTGCGGTGCTGTGCATTGCTCGGACATTGCCATCTTGGGCATCCATCGGATGCCTCCCATGATCGACCACGATGTCCTGAGCGACGTCTGTGAGATCCCCTTGGCTGTGGCGGCCTGTCCCACTGGGGCCATCCGTCCCGCCACCGTGGAGGGGAAGAAGAGCGTGCAGGTCAATGAGGACCGATGCATGTTCTGTGGCAACTGCTATACCATGTGTCCGGCCATGCCCTTGGCCGACACCAATGGAAGTGGGGTGGCCATTCTGGCCGGAGGGAAGATCTCCAACCGGATTTCCCCTCCCAAGTTCTCCAAGGTGGTGGTCCCCTTTATCTACAACGAGCCTCCCCGGTGGCCCACCGTGGTGGAGACCATCAAGAAAATCCTCAACGCCTATGTGGAGGGTGCCAGGAAGTATGAACGCATCGGGGACTGGGCCGAGAGGATCGGTTGGGAGCGCTTCTTTGAGAGGACGGGGATCCCGTTCACCGAGCACCTGATCGATGACTATCGGTTCGCTTACACCACATGGAGGACAAGCACCCAATTCAAATTCTAACCGCAGGGGGGTCTTCCGCCCCGTCCTAGGGGGGAGGCCTCCGGCCCCGCCCCTTGGTTTAAGGCAGGGGCCGGGGATCCAACGAGGTGAGCAATGGCTACACAAGAGGAAAAGGATCGAGTCCTTGAGACCTTGAAGAAAAAGGCGGGGAAGACCAAATTCTATTTGAAGGACTTCAATAAGATCTTTCCCGAAAAGAAGCCGCGCGAAGTGAAGAAGATCATCAACGAGATGGTCACCGAGGGACTGCTGGAATACTGGTCCAGCGGCAGCACGACCCTCATCGGCCTGAAGGGGGCAGGGGTCCAGCACGAGGCCGAGAAGGAGGAGTAACTCCGTAAGGACCCTTCTGGGATAGACTGGGTGTCTCATCCCTTGAAACCGGAAACGTCTACGTTCGATAAAGCGAATGCATCCTCGATTGGTGGTGGCCGCGCTGAGGGGGGGGAGCGGCAAGACGATCTTGACGATGGGTTTGTGCGCCGAGTTGCGGCGGCGGGGTGTGTCCGTTGCGCCCTTCAAGAAGGGGCCCGACTACATCGATGCTGCTTGGCTCGGGCGGGCTGCGGGGGTGACGTGCCGTCATTTGGACCCCTATCTCATGTCACGGGAACATCTCCTGCAGTCCTTCCTCCGCACGACGTGCGAGGGACATATCGCCCTGATCGAGGGCAACCGGGGACTCTATGACGGTGTGGATCCCCAGGGGAGCTTCTCCACAGCGGAACTGGCCAAAACCCTTCGCGCTCCGGTACTGGTAGTCCTAGATGCCACCAAGACCACCCGAACCGCGGCGGCCATGGTGGTGGGACTTCGGACCCTAGATCCCGATGTGGAGATTCGGGGCGTAGTCCTCAATCAGGTGGCCGGATCCCGTCACGAGTCAGTTCTCCGAAAGAGCATCGAAAGAGACGGTGGAGTCCCGGTATTGGGGGCCTTGCCGCGATTGTTCGATTTCCCCTTTCCCGAACGCCATCTGGGCCTCGTCCCACCTGAGGAGCACCGAAGGGAGGAGGAGGTCCTGGAAAAAGCGGCGTCTCTGGTTCGGGAACATGTGGACGTGGAGGGGCTGCTTCATCTGGCCATGGGCGCCAGGGCCTTTCCAGAGGTACACCTCTGCGAACAAAGAGGCCCCAACGAGTGTGCATCTGTGTGGGGCAGGGTGGGAGTGATTCGAGACCAAGCCTTCCACTTTTACTATCCTGAAAATCTCGAGGCCTTGGAGACATTGGGACTTCGGGTCGTTCCCATCGATTCCCTTCAGGCGGAACACCTCCCCGAGGTGGAGGCCCTTTACATTGGAGGGGGGTTCCCGGAGTCCTTTGCGCCTCAGCTTGCCGAAAACGTCACGTTGCGGAAGGAGATCCGGCAGGCCGCGTCCCAAGGACTTCCCATCTATGCCGAGTGCGGGGGACTCATGTACCTCGGTGAGAGCCTACGTGTCCAGGAGCGGACCTATCCCATGGCGGGTGTTCTTCCGTTGATGACAGAGTTTCGTCCCCGCCCGCAGGGGCACGGGTACACCACCATGGAGGTGGTGGGAAAGAATCCCTTTTTCCCCTGCAGGACCATCCTCAAGGGGCATGAGTTCCACTATTCCCGTGTCGTCTCCTTGGACGAGAGCCGGGTTCGTTTTGCCTTCGGGGTCCGGAGGGGCCGGGGGATCGACGGGCGGCGGGACGGTCTGGTCCGGTGGAACGTGCTCGCCACCTACACGCACCTCCATGTCCTAGGTTGTCCTCAGTGGGCGGAGGGGATGGCGGCTCAGGGTCGCCGAAGGAGCGAGGGGATGAATGAAGGCCTTGCCGCGGGAGGGGGTCTTCCCTGACCCTGCCGCGGGATTCAGGATTGATGGCGAAAAGTTTACGCCAAAAAACAAAATAGTAAGGAGGGATACAAGATGCCTACGATCGAACTGGCCGGAAAGACCTATGAGGTGGATGAGGACGGGTTCCTCCAGGAGCTAGATAAGTGGAGCCCCGAGTTCGCGCAGGCGCTGGCCCCCCAGGAGGGGATCGAGGGCGAGCTGACCGAGGAGCACTGGAAGGTCATCAACTACCTGCGGGACTACTACAAGGAGTACGGTATCGCCCCCATGATCCGAAAGCTCTGCAAGGATACGGGGTTCAACTTGAAGAAGATCTATGAGCTCTTCCCCAGCGGACCCGCCAAGGGGGCCTGCAAGCTGGCTGGATTGGCCAAGCCTACGGGCTGCGTCTGATGCATGTATCGGGGGGGCGTACGCCCCCCTGCGTTTCTCTTTGCAGAGGGTCACTACTTAATATGGAAGGCCGTGAGAAGGGGGGGTCGACGCTTTGGGAGGGAAAATCCAGACGGATTGACAAATTGGCGGAAATCGAATACATGATTGCCCTTGATCCGGATCCTAGACCGAAGGAATCATTTCTACTAATTTAATTCGAGGACGAGGGGATCCGAATTGCCAGCGGTTCTTTGGGGCGGGATTTCGATTCGAGTGAAGGAAGGCGTGGTCGGATAGCGATGTTCCAGGAGATCCTCCAGCAGAAGAAACCGGAGATTCTGAGGCGTTGGATCGACCTCGTTCTCGACACCTATCCCGCCGATACCAAGAAATTCCTGAAGAGCCAGAAGAATCGTTTCTCCAATCCCGTCGGAGCCGCCATCTCCGAAGGATTGGAAGGTCTCCTGGACCGCCTCCTTGAAGGGGAAGGTCTGGAGGCGGCCAGCACCTTTCTGGATCGCATCATCCGGATCCGGGCGGTCCAGGATTTCTCCCCTTCCAAGGCCATCGCCTTCGTTCCTCAGCTCAAAGGCATCGTTCGAGAACTCACCTCCAGCCACAGGAAACGGGGGGAGTTCAGCATGGAAGAACTGTTCGACTTCGAGACACGGGTAGATCGGCTCTCTTTGATGGCCTTCGATACTTTTATGGCCTGTCGGGAAAAACTCTACGAGATCCGGGCCAACGAGCTCCGAAATCGAACGGCGAGGCTTCTCAGGAAGACGAACCTCTTCTATGAGCTCCAGGATGAGTCGGGGTAAGGCATAATCCAACCAAACTTGTAAGCGAGGTAACGGTCAATGGGTATCGGGTTCTCTCTCACGGCGGTGATCCTTTTGGTGCTGATTGCCATGGTGGGGGCCGGGGCGGCCAGGCTGGAGGTGCTCTTTGGGGTTGTCTTTCCCTATCTGGCCTTGGTCGTCTTCGTGGTCGGGTTCATCTACCGAGTAGTGATGTGGGCCCGATCCCCAGTGCCGTTTCGTATCCCCACCACTTGTGGCCAGCAGAAATCTCTCCCCTGGATCAAGCCCAGCAAGGTGGAAAACCCTTACACAGCTTGGGGCGTGATCGTGCGGATGGCCCTGGAGGTCCTTCTCTTCCGGTCCCTGTTCCGTAACACCCGGGCAGAGATGCACAATGGAAGACTGGCCATCGGATCCGCCAAGTGGCTATGGATGGCGGGGCTTGCCTTTCACATTTCTTTTTTCACCATCGTTCTCCGGCATCTGCGTCTTTTCACGGAGCCCATCCCCTTTTTCGTGCAGTGGGCCAATCGACTGGACGGGCTCTTCGATCTGGCAGTGCCCACCCTCTACATGACCGATCTACTCTTTCTGGTCTCCGTCGGGTACCTCTTTTTGAGGAGGGTATTCATCCCCCAACTTCGCTATATCTCCCTGGCCCAGGATTACTTCCCCCTGTTTCTGCTTTTGGGGATCGGGATCTCCGGTGTGCTCACCCGCCAGCTTTTCAAGGTGGATCTGGAGGCGGTCAAGGAGTTGGCACTGGGATTGACGCAATTTCATCCTACTGTGCCCAAGGGGATCGGGCTGAGCTTCTATGTTCATCTCTTCTTGGTCAGTGCACTGGTGGCGTACTTCCCTTTCAGCAAGTTGATGCATCTGGCTGGCGTCTTTCTCAGCCCTACCCGGAACTTGGCCAACAACAATCGGATGAAGCGGCATATCAATCCCTGGAATTACCCCGTCAAGGTCCATACATACGAAGAGTACGAGGAAGAGTTCAGGGATAAGATGAAGGCCGTCGGACTGCCCGTGGAAAAGGAGTAAGCGATGTCACTCGACAAGCTGCCCAAACCCCAAGAGCTCTCCCAGGTCGACTACAAACCCCCCAAGACGGGCTGGATGGATACCCCGGTGGACTTCCGGCCCGGGACCTACAGCTTTGCGGCCAAGCCCAAGGCCTTGGAGATCGTGGGGATGCCCAACCCCCGGGAATGGCAACCCCATGATGAGGACTGGAAGCTTCCCCCCGACTGGAAGGAAATCGTCATCGAGGGTATGAGAGACCGGCTGGAGAAGTTCCGGTCCTTCAAGCTGTTTATGGACATCTGTGTCCGGTGCGGGGCCTGTGCGGACAAATGCCATTTCTTCATAGGTTCGGGCGACCCCAAGAACATGCCGGTTCTCAGGGCCGAGCTTCTCCGATCCGTGTATCGTCAGGAGTTCACCAGGTTCGGAAAGCTCCTGGGGAAATTGACCGGATCCAGAGAATTGAACATCGATGTCCTCAAGGAGTGGTTCTATTACTTTTACCAGTGCACGGAATGTCGGCGATGCTCCGTCTATTGTCCGTACGGGATCGATACGGCGGAGATCACCATGATGGGGCGTGAGCTCCTCAATCTCGTGGGGTGCAACATCGACTGGATCATGTCGCCGGTTTCCAATTGCTATAGGACGGGGAATCATCTGGGAATCCAACCCCACGGCATGGTGGAGATGCTGGAGTTTTTTGCAGACGATATCGAGGACATTACTGGGATCCGCATCGAGGTCCCCTTCAACCGCAAGGGGGCTGAGATCCTCTTCGTTACCCCTTCGGGGGACTATTTCGCCGACCCGGGGACTTATACCTGCATGGGATACCTGATGCTCTTTCATGAGCTGGGGCTTGATTATACTTGGAGCACCTATGCATCCGAGGGGGGAAACTTCGGTCTTTTCACCTCCCACGAAATGATGAAAAGACTCAACGCCAAGATCTATGCCGAGGCCAAACGCTTGGGGGTGAAGTGGATCCTGGGAGGAGAGTGCGGCCATATGTGGCGTGTGATCCACCAGTACATGGACACCATGAATGGCCCTGCGGACTTCCTGGAGGAGCCCGTATCCCCCATCACCGGGACCAAGTTCGAGAACGCTAAATCCACCAAGATGGTGCACATCACAGAGTTTACGGCAGATCTCATCCGGCACGGGAAGATAAAGCTCGACCCCAGCCGAAACGACAATTTGGTGGTCACCTTCCACGACTCCTGCAACCCCTCTCGAGCCATGGGCCTCCTGGAGGAGCCCAGGTACATCCTTCGCCATGTCTGCAATCACTTCGTCGACATGCCGGAGAACACCATCCGGGAACAGACATTCTGCTGTGGAGGGGGCGCGGGGTTGGGAAATGACGAGAATATGGAGATGCGGATGCGGGGCGGGTTCCCGCGGGCCAACGCCGTTCGCTACGTCCACGAGAAGTATGGGGTCAATCGTCTGGCATGCATCTGCGCCATCGATAGGGCCACGTTGCCGCCTCTGATGGAGTACTGGGTCCCCGAGGTGACGGTCTCGGGCGTGCACGAACTTGTGGCAAATGCCCTCGTAATGACCGGGGAGAAGGAGCGAACCACCAATCTTCGCGGGGAACCCTTGAAGCAAACGGAGGGCGAAGAGGATGTATGACGCTGGGAAAGTCATCGTCGGATTGCTGGTCTTCCTTTGCCTGATCACCTTCCCGGTATGGTACAACGTGGGAAGCGGCAAGGGCGATTTCAAGCCGGACCTCCAACTGGGGACCCAGGAGAAGGAATGCGTAGCCCCCAAACTCCAGATTCGGGCCTCGCACATGCAACTTCTCGATACCTGGAGGGATACGGTGGTCCGGGAGGGGCCTCGACTGTATCGCACATGGAACGGGAAGACTTTCGAGATGAGCCTCACCAAGACCTGCCTGAGATGCCACTCCAAAAAGGAGAAGTTCTGCGACGAGTGTCATAGCTACGCTGGGGTGGAGCCCAATTGCTGGAACTGCCACGTCATCCCCAAGGAGACCCAATGATGGAGAGCAGCCGAAGGAACTTTTTAAAGATCGCTGGATTGTCGGTTCTGGGGATCGGGTCCGGGGCCGTGGTAGGCAGCCGGGCCCGAGGGGCCTCCAAGGCGTTTTCGCCCAATCCCGAGGCCCTTACTGCCAAGCGTTGGGCCATGGTGGTGGATCTTCGAGCAGGATGTCCGGACGGATGCAAGGAGTGTATCGAAGTCTGTCACCGCATCCATAACGTACCTAAGATCGACAATCCTAAGGAAGAGGTGAAATGGATTTGGACGGACTTCTATGAACATGCCTTTCCCGGGATGGAGAGCCGCTATACCGAGGAATTCGTTGAGGAGGCCCTCCAGGGGAGCCCCGTCATCCTCCTCTGCAATCACTGCGACAACCCACCATGCGTTCGGGTCTGCCCCACCAAGGCCACCTTCCGCCGAAAGGACGGCATCGTCATGATGGACTATCATCGGTGCATCGGATGCCGGTTCTGCATGGCGGGTTGTCCCTTCGGGGCACGAAGCCTCAACTGGACCGATCCGAGACGCTACCTCAAGCCAGAGGAGGTCACCCCCGACTATCCTACCCGCACCCGGGGGGTGGTGGAGAAATGCAATTTCTGCGCCGAGCGGCTGGCAGTGGGCAAGATCCCGGCTTGTGTGGAGATCTGCAGGAAGGTAGCCGAGAAGGCGGGGACAGAGCCCGTCCTCCACTTCGGAGACGTGGAGGATGCCGACTCTGAAGTCCGCGAGATGATCCGAGCCCACCACACCATCCGTCGAAAGTCCCATCTGGGAACCATGCCGCAGGTTTACTATATCTTGTGAGGAAAGGCCATGATCGAGAAGGCGTTGGTCGGAAGTCGAAGATATTGGGGTTGGGTGGCCCTGCTTCTGGTGCTGATGGGGATCGGATTCCTCTTCTATCTCCGTCAGTTGAGTTACGGCTTGGGCATAACGGGAATGAGCCGGGACGTCTCATGGGGGCTCTACATCGCTCAGTTCACCTTCCTGGTCGGGGTGGCGGCCTCGGCCGTGATGCTTGTCCTGCCCTATTACCTTCACAACTACAAGGTCTTCGGCAGGATCACCATCCTGGGGGAATTCCTGGCCGTGGCCTCGGTGCTCATGTGCCTGACCTTCATTATCGTGGATCTGGGGCGTCCGGACCGAGCCTTCAATGTCTTGCTCTATCCTTCCCCCAATTCCATCCTCTTCTGGGACATGATAGTCCTCAATGGCTATCTCTTCCTCAACATCCTCGTGGGGTGGACCGTATTGGGGGCGGAGCGTAAAGGGGTCAAACCTCCCAAGTGGGTCAAACCCTTCATCTATATCTCCATCCCTTGGGCCATCAGCATCCATACAGTCACCGCCTTCATCTATGCGGGCCTCCCGGGGAGGAGTTTCTGGCTGACGGCCATCATGGCCCCCAGGTTTCTTTCCTCGGCCTTCGCCTCCGGGCCTGCCCTGCTGATCTTGGCCTGCTTCATCCTCCGCAAGTTCACCCGCTTCGATCCCGGGCGGGAGGCGATCCAGACCCTGGCCAAGATCGTCACTTATGCCATGGCCATCAGCATCTTTTTCGTCCTAATGGAGCTCTTCACCGCGTTCTACAGCAAGGTGCCCGAGCATGTGTACCACTTCAAGTACCTCTTCGTGGGTTTGGATGGCCATACGACTCTGGTGCCCTGGTGGTGGGCCTTCATGGTCCTTTCGGTGCTCTCACTGATCCTCCTGTTCAATCCCAAGACCCGAAACAACGACGCCATCTTGGGAGTGGCGTGCGCGGCCGTCTTCATCTCTCTCTGGATCGAGAAGGGTCTGGGACTTGTGGTCACTGGCTTCATCCCCAATCCGCTGGACCGGGTGTTCGAGTATTCCCCCACTTGGCCAGAGGTGCTTATCACCCTAGGGGTCTGGTCCATGGGATTTTTGGTCATGACGATACTCTACAAGGTGGCCGTCTCGGTCAAGGAGGAGGGAGCGGGGGAGGCCGCCCACTGAGGTTCCCTTCGGTGGGGGATCGGAAGGATGAGGCCCGCATCCTGCATCAGGATGCGGGCCTCTTTCGTTTCAGGGCTTCCCTTTTTCTCTTTCTATTCGAGCCCATAGATGGATTTCCTGAAGGAATCATCCCATGGGCTCTCCTGGGTCTAGTCGCATGTGTTCCTCTGGTGGTACATCCGAAGGCATGAAAAGTCGGTCGAGGCATGATCTAATATCACCGATATAACTTCCCATGCCCCGCCTGCGGCGAGGCCCCTTGATGGATGAAAATGCTTGCCCAGATGCGAGGCTCAATGCCTTTGTCGGGGAGGGGACTTCAGTCGCCCCCTTCGGGGAGGCTGAAGTCTCCCCTACCCAACCAAGACCAACTAGACGAGACAGACGAGATCGACGAAATAGACGAGATACTTGAGGTCTAGTGTGTCCTGGGACGTCTTCACGAACCCAAGGTTGTTGCCTCCCGTCATGGGGTGAGGCAGCAGGACAGACTGACCCGCATGGCGAGAAAGTCAAGGAAAGGGGAGAGAAAGGCGGGACCACGTCCTCTCGCTGGGGTGTGGTTGTCCCCGCGACCGAACCGGTGGTAAGATCCCATCCCGGTCGCGATCATCCAAGGAGAATGAGGTCTCGTCGTGAGAAGGATCTTCATGTTGGGGCTGCTTGTGGCGTCTCTCCTTGGGGGTGGAGCATCCCCGGACTCCAGGGGAGATGAGGCCCTCCCGGGGCTTCTTCCCTGTGCAGCCTGCCATTTGGAGGATGAACTCCCCGAGACCCGTGGAGGACTGAGGATGCTTCGTCCAGGGCTTCCCGAGACGCCCCTGTGCCCGGTGCTCGGCCCTCTCCTGGAGGAAGTGGCCTGCACGGAGCGAGCCTACGTTCGATTCCGGTGGGATGTCCGGAGGTTCGGTCTTGGAGGTTTCCTCCCCGAGGATGCGGTCCTCCGAGCCCCCGACTCACTGGCCGTACATATGGGCCTTCCGCTGAAAGAGGGAGGGGATCTGCGCCTGGAGGCACGGGGGGCCAGATCTTCACTGCTGCGAGTCTACGATGAGGTTTTGGAGGCCCGAGAGGACCGCAGGGCGATATGGGCTCGGTGGGTACTCGGCGGCACCCTAGCGGCGCTCTTTCTTCTCCTTCTTCTGGTGATCCGCAGGGGGCTCAATGGGGGGGAAGGTAAAGGACTCGGATGAGTCCCTCTTCGCAGAGAGCTCCCATGGGGCAAAGAAGGGACCCATGAAGGGAGGAAAAGAGAGGATAACAGCGTCCCGGAAGGCGAGAGAGAGTCGGGCTCGTCCTCGTCGATGGTTCTTTGAGATAGCGTTCGGGGTGTTCTTTCCGCTTCTCTTGCCCCTGGTGCCGAGTGCGGGTGCGGGCTGCCCACCTTTAGGGTTCCAAAGGGGCCTTCGGGACGTCCCTCGGCCCTCCATGTCCAAGTACGTCTCCTCCTCTTCCCAAGGGGTCCTCGTCGGAGGGGATCTGGCCCAGGACCTCGCCCTTGCCGGGGCACCCGGAAGCACGAAGCGGTTGGAGCAGGCGGCCTCGTTAGCCCTCCGCCTTCCCCTCCCGGAGCGAGCCTGGGTGCTGCGGGAGCTGGCCTTGAAGTTTCGTCCGTTGGCTCCTGCACTCTCCTTTCACCTTCTGGATGCATCCGAGGCTGCATGCAGGTCCCTCCCCCGGGGGTCCCTTCGAGACGGCGCCTTTCGAGGTCTTGCCTTGGCTTTTTCAGAGATGGGCGACTTGAAGGGGACTCTTCGGTGCTTGGGGGCTATTGAGGCTGCCCATGTCCGAGCCATGGTTGGTTCCGAGTGCGCTGCAAGGATTGCAGGCCTTTGGGAGAAGGAGGCCCTTCGCCTCTTGGAACGGGCACAGGAGGATGTGGCGAAGGTGAGGAATCCCATCCTTCGTCTTGCTGTTGCAGCGCGGGTGGCCCAGATATGGGCGAGGTGGGACTCGGAAGGAGCCGCCTCCTTGTTTTCCCTGGCCGCGGAGACAGCAGAGGGGATTCCTGAGGAGAAAGGACGAAACGCAGCCATGGCGGAAGTTGTCCAACGGTCGGTCCGGTACCGAGGAGATTGGGCCCGCTCCTTGGCCCTACGGATCTCGGATCCCTCATGGAGGGCATATGCGTGGACGAATCTCCTCCAGTCCCTGCCCTCCCATGTCCCTTCGTCGCAGGCCAGGGCATGGATCCGGAAGGCCCTCCATGAGATTCGAGGAGTGGGCGCGCCAGAGGACAGGGAAGTCTTGGCCTTCAGACTGGCCGTGGCAGCGCTTCCCAGAGAGCCTCTCGTTGCGCTGGAGCTTGCCCGGAAGGTAGAAGACCCTGGTCTTCGGGATGAGGCCCTTTTGTTGTGGATCCAAAGATGGAAGGGTGTGAAAAGGGCCCTCTGCACCGAGCTGGTCGAAGAGATTCAAAGCCCGTCGCTCCGGAGTGAAGCCTTGCGAGAGATTCTGACTTTCTGGGCCGACAGGGACCTGGATGAAATTCTGGAGTCCCTCCACCTCATGGAGAGCCGGCTGGGGACGATCCGAGATTTCCTAGGACGCTTTCGAGCGACCCTAGAGCTGGCCAAGACATGGAGAGAGTTTTCTCCTTCGCGCGGTGAAGCTTTCCTGGAAAAGGCGTTGAAGGAGGCCCTTCAAATCTCTCGTCCTGAGTCCCGTGCCATGGCCCTGATAGAGATCTCTAGAATACGAGAGGCCGGGGGTTTGGGCCCACTTCAGGGTCGTGCATCCCGGATCCTTCTCCTCTCCTCGGTGGCGCGCGATGAGGCCAGACAGTGTGTGGAGCTTGCTTTCTCCCACCCGGAAGGGGCTCTTCTAATGGCCCTTCGCCTCCCTGAGGGCTATCCCTTCCTCAGGGCCCGGACGCTTCTGACCCTGGCGGAGGTCTTCCTTCAGAGCGGGGGGGGGCCTTGGAGGGAGGCGGTGAAGGCCGCTCGAGAGGTGTTGCTCAACCTTCCTCCTTCTCTTGCGCGCGAGAGGACTTGGGCCAAGATGGCACGTGTTTTGGCCCGAGGAGACAAAGTGGAAGGGGTCCTCTTTGCCCGTTCCTTGGAAGATGGATCGATCCGGGAGGGGACATTGGAGGAGATCGCACGAATCCGCTTTCAGGAGTCACCGGAGGGGGCCTTTCGCATCGCCGCTTCCTTGAGGGACCTTCAACGAAAAGGTCGCCTCCTGAGGACGCTCATCGCACCTTGGTGCGCCAAGCCCTTCAAGGCGCAATATCGAGTGGATTTGCTGGACGATCCGGAGGCCCGTTATTGGGCTCAACTGGCTCTCGTATTGAATTTGACGGTCCGTCGAGACAAGGGATGGAGGCGGCCTTTCTCCCGGCTTCGAACCATGATAGCCCGTCGTAAGGCAGAGGAGAGGGCGGAGCCCCTTGCGCTTCTCATCGAAGCCTTGGCGCCGATCCAAGGCCTCCTCGCCAGGAGGCTCCTGAGAGAGATCCCGGCGACCTCTCCCGGCGAGAAAGCGTACGCGCTGATGCATCTGGCCCGAGAGGGAATGCGGAGCGATCCAGACCAGGCGGAAGTGGACCTGCGTGCTGCTCTGGAGGCGGGCTTGCGGATGGAGACGGGATGGATTCGTGTTCGGAGGCTTCGGCGGATCGGCTCACTCCTTGCTCGACTGGGAGGGGACTTGGAAGGGGCACGCAAGGCCTATAGAACGGCTCTCCGGGATGCCTTGGAGGAGGGGCGTCGTGAAAGGCTGTATGGATTGGTCTCGGAGTGGGCCCAGGTGGATCCTTGGGGGGCTTGGAGAGGTGTGCGGGAGAGCGTGGATCCCCTCCGTTTTCCCTCTGTTGTCTTCGAGGCCGCACGGCGTATTCGAAGGGCTGACCAAAGGCTTTTTCGTCGCGCATTGAGGTGGGCGCGATCCGTAAGATCGGAAGAGTTGACGGCCAAGTTGATCGAGGCATGGGCCCCGGCCTCTGAGGAAGATGCATGGGCGGAGGTTCGGAGGGTCCGGCAAAAGAGCAGGAGATTGGAGATCCTAGGCTCTTGGGCTTCTTCCTTGCTTCGAAGAAGTCCCGGGGAAGGAGCCCGCCTCCTGAGTCGGCTTCGCTCTGAGCTGGAGAGGATGGAATCCCGGATGGTCAAAGCGAGGGTCTGCAGATCTGTGGCCGAGGCCCTCCTTCCCATCGATAAAAAGAAGGCGATACAATGGGGAATTATGGGATGGGAAGCCCTGGTAGGGACGGAATAAGGGATCTTAGTTCCTTCTGGGAGGGCTCCAAAGACTTGACAGAATCTGCGGCCAAGGGATATGGTATATTGCCAAATTCGTAAAAGGGGGCTAAGCCCGGGAAGGACGGTTCTAGCAGGTCTAGAGTTCGCTCTTCCAGATCAAAGACTTGTGGAAGGAGGAAAGGACAATGCCCTATAAGGTCACGATCAACAAGGACACCTGTGACGGCGATGGCGAGTGTGTAGAGATCTGCCCGGTGGATGTGTGGGAGATGGGTGACGACGGAAAGGCGGAACCCGTCAATGCCGATGAATGCATTGGGTGCGAGAGCTGCGTGGAGGTCTGCCCCACCGACTCCATCACCATTGAGGAGATATAGCACCTTCGACCGTTGCTCGGCATGACGCCGAACCATAGGGTCCAAACAATTTGGGGGACAGGAGGTACGTCCCCCACTTTTTTATTCCGAAGACCAGAGTATCCGATCGGGGATCATGGCCAAGTACTATTTTACCACCAACGATATCGCCCAGATGTGCAATGTGACCCGGCAGACGGTGATCAATTGGATCAAGACCGGCAAGCTCAGGGCCAGCCTCACCCCCGGAGGCCACCGCCGGGTGATGAGGGAGGAATTGATTTCCTTCTTCAAGAACAACGAGATGAACCTGAGTATCATCCAGGACTACGAGGAGCGGTATAGAAAAAAGATCCCCACCTGCTGGGAGTATTTCTCCATGGGTTTTGTGGGGAGATCATCATCCCACGAATGTGATCGCTGCCCCATCAAGAAGGCCCAAGCCCTTCGGTGTTTTGTTCTTGTGGAATACCTCCGCAAGGGGGGGGAATGTTGCCATACGGACTGTCGCAACTGCAGCTATTTCAAACGCTACCACCATCCGAAATAGTAGATAATATGTGTAAGCCTTCGGCTTTGCTGGGGAAACTCGAAGAGTTTGACGACTCCGGCAGTACCGTCAAAATCCCCCCTTAAGGGGGAACTATGAGCCGGGAATACCCCCCTTTGAATAAGAGGGGAAGGGGATTTTATTCTGATCTTCGCTGATGGCGTCGTTAGACAGTTCACTTACAATCCTCCGGATTTGCAGGATATCATTGGATTCAGAGGCCCATCCCGTATTAGTCCCCAACTGGTGAATGAGACGGGTGAGAAGGAGAGCCTTTCATGGATGCACACGAGTCCTCATCCTGCCCCTCGGAGGGATTGGAGGGCGTCTCCGTAGTCCTGGTGCGACCCAAATCCTCCGAGAATGTGGGGGCCGCTGCCCGGGCAATGTGTAATATGGGTGTCGAGCATCTGATCTTGGTGGCTCCTATCCGATGGGATGTGAAGGCTGCCTCGAGATTGGCCACCAACAAGGCCGCTCCCATTCTCCAGCGGCTCCGGATCGTCGAGGATCTGGATGAGGCCCTGTCCTCTTTTCAGTTCGTGGTGGGGACCTCGGCGAGGAGGGGGGGGTTGAGGGAGGAGTTTTGGACTCCAGAACAGGCCGCGCTGGAAGTCATGAGTCTTCTGCCTCGAAATCGGGTGGCTCTCCTCTTCGGCCCTGAAGATCGGGGTTTGACCAACGAGGAGCTGGAGCGGTGCCAAGCCCTGGTCCGAATACCAACGACTCAATTTGCCTCTCTGAACGTGGCTCAGGCCGTCCTCATCCTCTGCTACGAGCTCCATAAGGCGGGGGGGCTTCCCCTCCGGAGGAGACGCGTCCCTCGCCTGGCCTCTGTGGAAGAGTTGGAGGCCATGTACAAGCACCTCAAGGAGACCCTAACTCAGATCAGCTTAATTCATCCGAGCTATGCGGATCATGGGATGCGGAAGGTAAGGCAGTTCTTATCCCGCGTCCGGCTCCGCCGGAACGAGGTGCAAATGATTCGCGGCCTTTGCCGACAGATCCACTGGTATGCGGAGAGGCGCCTTCAGCAGTTACATTCTGGGGAGGATGATGGAGAAAGACAAGTGGAACCGCCAAAGAAGAATCCCAAAGATCCAAGGCCAGCCCCATAAATGTGGAGGCTTGGGGGCCCACTTACATGGGCTATGACCCCAAGCCTCACACTGTGGGGAGGGTGAAATAATCCTAAACAAAGTCAGGACTCCTGTCAAGTCCTTTTTGAGGAAAGAACAACCCCCTTTTCCTTATGTTTTCTCCTTCTCATTGTCGAGTCATCTCGGCTAGAACTAAGATAAGGACATCCTTTCCAGTCATTGTCCGTTGGAAGGTCAGGCTCTAGGCCTCTAATCGTTGACATTTTTTACATCCCTTGTGTATTCTGAAAAAAAAGCATCGCCAAAATCTCTATTTTACCAATAGGGATTTTGCGGTATTAGGGGCGGATTCTTCAGAATTTTAGGATGGCCAAGGAGGATGGGGCTTCATGGAAAAGGTCGGCGCGGTTCTTGTGGCAGGCGGCGGGATCGCCGGGGTGCAAGCGGCTCTGGACCTAGCTGAATCGGGCTACTACGTCTACCTAGTGGAGAGGAACGCGGCCATCGGAGGGGTCATGTCCCAGCTCGACAAGACCTTTCCTACCAATGATTGCTCCATGTGTATCCTCTCCCCCAAGCTGGTAGAGTGCGGCCGACATCTCAATGTAGAGATTCTCACTCTCAGCGAGGTCGTCTCCATACAGGGGGAGGAGGGGAATTTCCAGGTGGAGGTGCTCAAGCATCCCCGCTATGTGGATGAGGACAAGTGTGTGGCCTGCGGCGTGTGCGCCGAGAAGTGCCCGAGGAAGGTCGACAACCCCTTCGATGAGGGACTCAGCAAACGTAAGGCCATCTATGTCCTTTATCCTCAGGCTGTTCCCCTCAAATACGCCATCGACCGAGATCACTGCATTTACTTCCAGAAGGGCAAGTGCCGGGCGTGCGAGAAGTTCTGCGAGAACAAGGCCATCAATTTCGAGCAGAAGGAGGAACGGATCCGCCTTAACGTGGGTTCGGTCATCCTGGCTCCCGGTTTTGAGGTATTTGATGCGCGTCTCATCACCTATTACGGGTACGGGCGATTCGCCAATGTCGTCACCAGCAAGGAATTCGAACGGATCCTGAGCGCCTCGGGGCCCTATCAGGGTCACTTGGTGCGACCCTCCGATAAGCGGGAACCTGAAAGGATCGCTTGGATCCAGTGCGTAGGTTCCCGCAACATCAACCAATGCGACCACAGCTACTGTTCGGCCGTCTGCTGCATGTATGCCATCAAGGAGGCCGTCATCGCAAAGGAGCACAGCGATCGTCTCCTGGATACGGCCATCTTCTACATGGACATGCGCACGTACGGCAAGGAATTCGAAAAGTACTACAACCGGGCCAAAGAGGAAAGCGGGGTCCGGTTCATTCCATCTCGGATCCATAATGTGGTGGAAGAGCCGGACACCCGCAACCTCCTCATTCGTTACACTGACAACGAAAGGCAGGTCATCGAGGAGACCTTCGACATGGTAGTCCTCTCCGTGGGACTCCAGACCCCCCGCTCGCTGATAGAGATGGCCGAGAAGATAGGGGTATCGCTGGATTCCCATGGATTCTGTAGCACTTCCAGCTTCGAGCCTGTGGCCACCTCTCGGCCGGGCATCTACGTCTGTGGAGCGTTCCAGGGGCCCAAGGACATCCCCCAGTCCGTGATGGAGGCTAGCGCAGCGGCAAGCAGTGCCGCGGCCACTCTGGCCGAGGTGCGGGGCACCTTGGTCCGGGAAAAGACATATCCCGATGAGCGGAATGTGGCCGGAGAGCCGCCCCGCATCGGAGTCTTCGTGTGCAACTGTGGGATCAATATCGGCTCCGTGGTCAACGTGCCCGAGGTGGCCGAGTACGCGGCAACCCTCCCCAACGTGGTTTTCGTTGACCAAAACCTCTTTTCCTGTTCCCAAGACACCCAGGATCGGATGAAGGCCATCATCCAGGAGAAAAAGCTCAACAGGGTGGTGGTGGCCTCCTGCACTCCTAGGACCCACGAGCCCCTCTTTCAGGAGACCTGCCGAGAAGCGGGCCTCAATAAGTACCTCTTCGAGATGGCCAACATCCGGGATCAGTGCTCCTGGGTCCACATGAACTCCCCGGAGGCGGCTACAGAGAAGGCCAAGGAGCTGGTGCGCATGGCTGTAACCAAGGCCGCATTGTTGGAACCCCTGAGAGAGGTGGAGCTGGGGCTTACCCAGTCCGCCTTGGTCATAGGAGGAGGGGTTGCAGGCATGACCGCGGCCAAGGAACTGTCCGCTCAGGGTTTTGAGGTTGTCCTGGTGGAGAAGGGGGACCAACTGGGGGGCAATGCCCGCTTTATGCGGCATACCTGGAAGGATGAAGACATACCGACCTTTCTGAATGGCCTGATCCGCTCCGTGGAAGAGGACCCCCGTATAACCGTGTACAAGAACGCCCAGATCAAGGCGGTGGATGGATTTGTGGGGAACTTCAAGTCGACCCTCGTGGTGGGAGATGGGGCCGGAGAAGAGGTGACGGTGGAACACGGGGCTGTGATCATCACCACGGGCGCGCGGGAGAGCCAGCCCTCGGAGTATGGATACGGTGAGGACCCCCGCATCGTCACGATGCAGGAGTTCGACCGTCTGGCAGCCCAGGGGGATGCGCGCGTCAAGGAGGCCAATACCATTGCCTTCATTCAATGCGTGGGCTCGCGTGAACCCCAGAGACCCTACTGTAGCAAGGTCTGTTGCACCCACACGTGCCAGAGCGCTGTTCGACTTCTGGAGGAGAACCCGGATCGGGAGGTCTTTGTCTTCTATCGGGACATTAGAACCTACGGCCGAAACGAGGACCACTACAAGGTAGCCCGGGAGAAGGGGACCCTCTTTTTCCGGTACGATGTAGAGGAAAAACCCCGCGTCATCTTGGAGGGGGGAGGCCTTCGAGTGGAGGGGAAGGATCACGTCCTTGGCATCCCGGTGACGGTGGAGCCCGATCTTATAGTCTTGGCCGCGGCCATCGAGCCCTACGACAACCGGCCGCTGGCCCAACTCTACAAGGTGCCCCTCAACGACGAAGGGTTCTTCCTGGAAGCACATATGAAACTCCGTCCGGTGGATTTCGCCACCGACGGTGTCTTCCTGGCAGGGCTGGCCCATTACCCAAAACCCCTGGACGAGAGCATCGCACAGGCCAAGGCTGCGGTGGGCCGCGCGGTGGCCGTGTTGGCCACACAGAGGCTTCAGGTAGGGGGAACGGTGGCCTACGCCGATCCTACCAAGTGCACTGGGTGTGGGGTCTGCGAGATGGTCTGTGCTTACAAGGCTGTCCATCTCAATTCCGAGACCCTCACTTCGGAGGTCAACGAGGCCCTTTGCAAGGGCTGCGGCACCTGTGTCTCCTCGTGCCGATCCGGGGCGCTCCAACTACGAGGATTCAGCGACCCCCAGATCTTCTCCATGATCGATTCCCTGAGTTCCTGATCGAGCCGAGCGGGTGTTCCGACGACGATGCTGGATCTCCAAGGAGGCGCTATGGAACAACAAAACGCACAAGATTGGGAGCCTAAGATCCTGGCCTTTCTTTGCAACTGGTGCAGTTACGCCGGGGCCGATCTGGCGGGGGTCAGCCGTCTTCAATATCCCCCCAACATCCGGATCATCCGGATACCCTGCTCGGGGAGGATGAACCCCGCCTTTATTGCAGCGGCGCTACGTAATGGTGTGGACGGAGTGCTGGTCTCTGGTTGTCATCCCGGAGATTGTCACTACCTGAGCGGAAACTACTTCGCTCGTCGGAAGTTCACCGTATTCAAAGAGCTGTTGGAGTTCATGGGAGTCGAGGAGGGTCGTGTCCACTTCTCCTGGGTTTCGGCCGCCGAAGGCGAGAAGTTCGCCCAGGTGGTCCAGGAGGTGACCGAGGCCGTCAAGGCCCTGGGTCCCGCGCGGCACTACGTCAAAGAGAAGATCGAGGTGTGCTAGATGGATACGAGGGTGGAGCGGATCCGATCAGAGGCGAAGCGGCTTTTGGAGAGCGGTGAGGTGGATCTTGTCATCGGGTTCAGGAAGGGGAGCATCCCCATGGTCAGCCGTCCTTGGTTCGTCCGCACGGTGGAGGATACCGAGCTCCTTCACTGGGACGGCTTCTGCAGCCTCAACCTCTGCAACTACCTGACAAAGCGGAAGGAGAAGGTGGCAGTAGTGGCCAAAGGATGCGATACTCGATCCTTGGTGGGCCATATCCAGGAGAACCAGATCCAGAGAGAGCAGGTCCTGGTTCTGGGAGTCCCGTGTGAGGGGATGCTGGATCGACGGGCCCTTCAGGAGAGGGCCGAGGGGACGGAGATCCTGGAGGTGGTGGAGTCCGACGGCCGGGTCGAGATCCGAGGGCGGGGACTGGAACGCTCTTTCCCACGCCAGGAGGTCCTTCAACACTGCTGCCGCATCTGTCGGCATCGCAACCCGGTCCTCCACGACAGGCTCCTCTCTGCGGAGGTGGAAGAACACCAAGTGGAGCGATATGAGGACGTAGAGGAGATCGACTCCCAGTCTCCTGAGGAACGCTGGGCCTATTTTCAGAATATGCTCAGCCCTTGTATCCGGTGTTATGCATGTCGAAATGTCTGCCCACACTGTTACTGTACCGAATGCTTTGTGGACTGCTCCCGTCCCCAGTGGGTAGGCAAGTCGCTGGATCTCAACGATGTATTCACTTTTCACCTCTTTCGCGCCTTCCACATGGCGGGACGCTGCACGGACTGCGGCTCCTGCGAGCGCGCCTGTCCGGTGGGCATACCCCTTCGTGTGCTCACGCGGAAGCTGGAGAAGGTAGTCTCCGAGCGCTGGGGATTTGAGGCGGGTACGGATTTGGAGCAGCTGCCGCCTCTGGCTACCTACCGTCCGGACGATCCTCAGGACTTCATCAAGTGATGCGAGGGAGAGAGGGAACGAGGCAATGAGCGCCAGAAGAGTCGGACGAGAAGCACTTAAGGGATTTATCACCGGGCTCATGGAGGATGGGAGGACCGTATGGGGCCCGCAGGAGTTTCAAGGTTCCGTGCGATTCCGCCCACTGAAGAAGAATGGGACTCCGGTTCTGGACGTCCCCAATGCGACCCTTTCCCCAAAGGAGGTGGTCTTTCCTCCCTCGGAGTGGATGTTCCTCTTCAGCACGGATCCGGGTCGAGAGGACGCCTTTGTCCTCAAAGAGGTCCCTCAAGAGGGGCCCGAGCAGGTGATCCTGGGAATTCGGCCTTGTGATGCACGAGCCTTCCAGATCCTGGACCGGGTCTTTTTGGAGCAAGGTGCTCATGAAGATCCTTACTACCGAAGTAAAAGAGACCGCACCTTGTTGATCGGATTGGGGTGTAACACCCCCTGCTCCACCTGCTTCTGCCACTGGACTGGAGGCGGGCCGTTCCATACTGAGGGGCTGGATGTGTTGATGACCGATCTGGGGGATGTATATCTTCTGGAACCCGTAACCGAGCGGGGGAGGGCCCTCCTGGACGCGTTGCAACTGGACGAGGCTGGTGCCGACGAGGTGGAGAGAGGCAAGCACATCGCCGAGGAGGCTCGAGCCTCCATGGGGGAGGCCAAAGACCCCAGGAGGATTAAGGAGAAGGATCTCATGGCTCTGTTCGGTTCTCCCTTCTGGGAGAGGGCCCACGAGGCTTGCGTCAAGTGCGGGGTCTGCACCTATCTATGTCCTACCTGCAGTTGCTTCGATATCCAGGATGAAGTCCGGGGGGCCTGCGGGTTCCGCGGGCGCAACTGGGACACCTGCATGTTCGCGCTGACGACCCTCCACGCCTCTGGGCACAACCCTCGCCCTACGGGAAAGGAGAGGTTCCGCCAGCGTTTCATGCACAAGCTCAAGTACTTTCAGGACGACTTCGGCGATGTCATGTGTGTGGGCTGCGGCCGTTGCGTGCAGTATTGTCCTGCGAACATCGACATCCGGGAGATCATCGAGGCGTTGAGCGCATGAGAACCAGCCAGCAGAGAGGGGAAGGAGCCGTGAAAAATCCGTATCTTCCTTATCCTGTCAGGATCGATCAGGTCATCGTGGAGACGGACGACCGAAACATCAAAAGCTTTCGTCTGGTCTTCCTGAGTCGAGAGGACGAGGAGGCTTTTCAGTACACCCCGGGGCAGTTCGCCGAGCTTTCCATCGCGGGAAAGGGGGAGATCCCCATTGGAATCGCCTCTTCCCCTACGGAAAGGGGCCATCTTCTCTTCACGGTGAACAAAGCGGGAGTGGTGACCACTGCTCTTCACAACATGAACGAGGGGGAGCTCATGGGGGTGCGGGGTCCCTTGGGGAGAGGGTTCCCTCTCGATGCCTTCCAGGGGAAGAACGTGGTGATCATCGGAGGGGGGTTCGCCTTTACGACCCTGAGATCCACTGTCCAATACATGCTCGACCATCGGGATCGCTTCGGGGAGATTACGGTGATCTACGGCGCCCGCCGGCCCGGATTGCTCCTCTACAAGGAGACCCTCGAGGAGTGGGCCTCGCGTGACGACATTGATACCCATTACACTGTGGACGTCGAGGCCGAGGGCTGGTCGGGCCGAGTGGGGTTTGTCCCGGCCGTCACCGAAGAGGTGGCCCCAAACCCCAATAACGCCTATGCAATCGTTTGCGGACCCCCCATCATGATCAAATTCACCATGCCTGTCCTGACCAAGCTGGGGTTTACTCCCGGGCAGATCATCATGTCCTTGGAGAACCGCATGAAATGCGGCATAGGTATCTGCGGCAAGTGCAATACCGGGCCCAAATACGTCTGTAAGGACGGCCCCGTCTTCACCTTGGAGGAGTTGAACCGTATCCCGGCGGAATACTGAGTCTCCGGCTGTGGGAAAGGCCGGACCGGATCCCAAGGAGCTTTTGGGAGAGCCGATGTGGGGTTCGGCGGCAGGCGATTACCAGAAGACCACCAAAATAAGGGAAGGGAGGAGGTCGTGGGTACCATCAAATTGGACCAGAAGAAGAGACAGAAGTTCAAGGAACTGGTGGCGCCGCGGAGCAACCTCCAGGCATGCCTGACGTGCGGCACGTGTGCGGGTGGCTGCCCCGTGGCCGGATGGGAGGGGATGGATCCCCGAAAGTTGGTGCGGATGCTCCAGTTGGGGCTGGAGGATGAGGTGATCAAGTCCGACTGGATCTGGCAGTGCACCAACTGTGAGCGCTGCACGTGGGCCTGCCCTATGGGAGTCAAGTTCGGGGAGATCATCACCAACGCACGGGCCAGCGTGCCCCGAGAGGAGACCCCGGGGGAGATCCAGAAGACGGCCAACAACCACCGGGAGACCATGAACAACATGCGTCTTACAGTGGAGGACGCCATCGAGTCCTTCGAGTGGATGGCTGAGGAGTTACAAGAGGAGATACCCGACTTCGAGCTTCCCATCGACAAGCAAGGGGCTGAGTTCTTTTGCACCATCAACTCCAAGCAGCCCCAGTACTTCCCCATGGACCTCCAGTCCATCTACAAGATCTTCTACGCTGCCGGGGCGGACTGGACCATCTCCTCCAAGTGGTGGGAGGGGACCAACTACGCTATATTTACCGGCGACTTCGATACCTGGGAGTATACCCTGCGAGAGCAGGCCAAACGTGTGGAGGAGTTGGGCTGTCGTGTGATGGCCTACACCGAATGAGGCCACGGTCTGTATGCGACCCAGGTTGGGTATCGCAAGTTCAGGATCGAGACCAACTTCGATGTAATTTCGGTTGTGAGTCTTTACGCCAAGTGGTTGAGAGAAGGCCGCCTAGTGGTCGACCCGGAGCGCAATGGGGACGATGTGGTGACTCTGCACGACCCGTGCAATGTGGTCCGGAAGGCGGCCCTGGCCGGGTTTCCGTCCATTGCGGACGACGCCCGATACGTGCTTGGCCGCGTGGTTAAGAACTTCGTGGAGTTGGATCCCAACCGGGAGAATAATTTCTGCTGCAGCGGGGGAGGAGGTGCCCTGATCAGCGGCTTCGCTCGGGCACGGACCTACTACGGGAGGGTCAAGGTGGAGCAGATCAAACGTTCGGGGGCAAAGAAGGTATGTACCCCTTGCGTAAACTGCTTCGACGGGATCAACAACCTGGCCAAGGATTACAAGGATGTGTGGGCATTCGAATCCGTCCACATGTGGACACTGCTGGCCAATGCCCTGGTGCTAGAGGAGTGCGCGGTGGCCAAGAAGAAGGGATGATCTCGGGGGCTTTTCAGGCCCTTGCTCAGGGGCCTGGGGAGGAGCCCCGAGCCTTGGATCGGCCCGTCTCGAGGAGGAGAGGATGGCAGGGATCTTCAAGGTGAACGAAGTGGTGGGGATAGCGGTGGAGATCGAGAGACGGGGCGAGGCCTTCTACCGGGAGATGGCGGCTAGGGCCCAGGACCACAAGGTCAGGGAGACCTTGGATTTTTTGGCCGGTGAAGAGGTCAAGCACCAAAAGTTCTTCAGCGATCTCCTTGCAAGGCTCGAGCCCTTCCAACTCCCCCCTGGGAGCGACGAGGATGAATACTGGGCCTATGTCAACGACCTGATCGACTCTCACTTCCTCTTCGATGACGCCCTCAACCGGAGGCTGGTCTCCTCGGTCATCTCGGATAAGGAGGTGCTCCACCTAGCCATGGGCTTCGAGAAGGAGTCCATTCTCTTCTTTACTGAGCTCAAAAGTTTGGTCCCCACCTCCGAGGTTCAGACGGTGGAGGCCTGTATCCAGGAGGAGCGAAGGCACCTGAGGAAATTGGTAGAGATGCTCAAGGCCTCGTCATGAGGGAGGGAGACGATCCGAGTGAGGAGAGGCCCGGGACCCCCCTGGGCCTTTTCCATTGATTGTTGGTGTCTGGTTTCTGGTTCGGAGCCACGATACTCGAGGTACGACCTAATTGAGGAGAGAAGGGCCGTGAAGGAGCTTGTTCAAGGTCGTGACATCGCCATCCGAACTTATGATCTGGGAGAGGGGCGTATCCTGGTGGAGGGGAACCTTATGGACCGGCGGTTCCGTCCTCGGCAGGGCGAGTCCTTTGAAGGGGAGTTCCTGGTTCACGACATGATAGCCCGGCTCACCATCCGAGGGCCGGAGATGGTGATCGAGGAGGCGGATGCCGAGATGCCCGGACACCCCAGAGATGGATGCGAGGAGGCGGTCCCGTGGATCCGCAGGTTGATCGGAGAGCGTATCGTGAGCGGCTTCACCCAGCGCGTCAAGGACCTCCTCGGCAACGAGAAGGGGTGTGCTCACCTGACGAGTTTGGTGATCACCATGGGACCTGCGGCCGTTCAGGGCTACTGGGCGGCCTATGGTGTGGGGCGGTCCCGAGTTCGTCCTCATGACCCCAGGCTCAAGTGGATCATCAATACCTGCCACATGTGGCGTGAGGGTGGTCCCATCCTGAGGGAACTGGAAGAGAAATGGAGGGAAGAAGGATGAGGCATTGTCCTACCCCTTTCACTCATTCCTTGGGGCCCGCATAGGGAGAGGGGCCAAGGCGGATTCGGACCAAGGGAGGGGCCATGGCCAGGATCCTCCTGGTGGATGATGAAGAGAGCATCCTGAGGGCATTGGAGAAGCGTCTTCGGAAGATGGGCCATGAGGTTACTCCTGCCCACAACGGTGAGGAGGCCCTGGTTGTCTTCTCACCGTCGCGTTTCGACCTCCTCATCACCGACTACAGGATGCCCCGGATGGACGGCCTGAAACTCATAGGGGAGGTATTACGTCAAGTAGAAGGATTCCCCATCGTGGTGATCACCGGGACCTCCACAGACACCCCTGAGGTCTTTCTAAAGGCAGGAGCACGGGCCCACCTCTACAAGCCCATCTCCAAGGACGATCTCCAGGAGGCCCTCGAGACCGTCCTCTCCGGGGATCCTCGGTAGCCGCCGCGGTCAGGGGGTTCGTTCAGAGGCCTCGTATCCTTATGACCCGAGATCGTTTCTGGTCTTATGGGATACTCGGAGATGCTCTATTCAAGACGCATTCATGTGTCCTAGGATGCTTGTCTTGTGGTCCTGGGGAGGGGAGGGATATACTTCTCTTAGGGCCGCCAGAGCCTTGTCCTGTCAATTTCTCCTAGAAGAGGGATGCGGGTGAGTGCCATGTCTGGACGTCCTTCCGAGCGTACCCTCGTCATGGATGGAGTGGAGCTTCACTTGGCCCATCCGGACGACCTACCCATGACTTGGGTGGGTCAAGAGGAATGCCTCAAGCAGCTTCTGGCCGCATGGCTGGTGATTGAGTCCGAAGACCTCCCCATGAATCCTCGGTTGGTCGGCAAGCCGGGTGTGGGGAAGACCACCCTGGCTTACGCTGCAGGACGCTCTCTGGGCAAGGAGGTCTATATCTTCCAGGCCACCATGGACACTCGGCCGGAGGACCTCCTCATCACACCGGTCGTCTCCCCCGAGGCCAAGATCCAGTATGTGGCGAGCCCCCTGGTGACGGCCATGATCCGAGGCGGTGTCTGCGTCTTGGACGAGGGGAACCGGATGAGCGAGAAGGCTTGGGCATCCCTGGCCCCGCTCTTGGACCGAAGGAGGTATATCGAGTCCATTGTCACGGGCCTAAAAATCCGAGCCCACAGAGAGTTCCGGTTCGTCACTACCATGAACGAGGATGCCAGCACCTACGAGCTCCCGGAGTACATTCATTCCCGCCTTCAGCCCCAGATCCTCATCGACTTCCCGGACCGGCAGGACGAGCTTCAGATCCTGAGGGAGAATTTGCCCTTCGCCGATGACAAGATATTGGGCTACGTGGTGGATTTCCTCCAGAGGGCCCACGAGGCCGAGGAACGGTACAGCGTTCGAGATGGGATCAATGTGGCACGTTTCGCCCTGAAACTCCTTCATGGAGGAGACCTGGGTATGGAGGATGCTGTCCGCAAAGGGGTCTTGATGATCCTTGGGGAAGAGGCTCAGGTCTATCTGGACTGACTCCCGAGAAGGGCTCGGGATAGAGCATCAGAGATATGCCCTGTATCGTCTCTCGATCCGTTTCCTCAGCATGAGTGACATGAACCGATTGGTGTTCACCCTCCGAGAGGGACCCATTCACATCCTTCCGATCCTTCACGAGCGCCTGGAGTTCGCCGAGGCCGCCCGAGGGGTCCTGGAGAACCTCCGCCCGAAAGCGGTGGCCGTGGAGCTTCCCGCTTCTCTCCAGGCACAGGGGATCCGGGCCGTGAAGCGCCTGCCCAGGATCAGCGTCCTTGTTTACGAGGCTCGCAGTGGGAACCCACTCTACTGGGTGTGCTCCCCCGCAGACCCTTTGGTCGAGGGGATCCGCTGGGCCCTTGAGCACCGAGTCCCCGTCCACTTTGTGGATGTGGATGTGGACGCTCCTATGCAGTGGCATGAACATCTCCCGGATCCCTATGCGATCCTGCGCCTCGGCCTGAAGTCCTATTACGAGGAGGTGATGCGATCCGGACTTCTGGAAAGATCGGATCCCAGGGACCGCCTTCGCGAGCGAGGTATGGCCTTTCGACTCCGGAGACTGGCTGCAGGGGACGCTCCTGTGCTCTTGATCTGCGGGATGGCCCATGCAGAGAGGATCCTGACGGACCTGAAGGGGCCCCTTGCGGAACCTTTGGACCGCCCCGAGAGGGAGGTGGTCCAGATCTTTCACCTCCACCCAGAATCCCTCCCTGAGGTCCTCTGGGACCCTCCACTCATCCACGCCCTCTACGAATTCCGAAGGAGGGGGCTCCCGGTAGAGACGGATTCGCAGGGTATGGATCGAGAAGGCGTCCACGTCGGGCCTTTCCGAGTCCTCCAGGGAGGGAGACCTCCTGATGGGAGCGACTGGGAGGAAGTCCGGAAGGAAGCGGTCAGATGGTGTGCCCGTCGTTGCCACCAGAGGACCCCGGAGGAGACCTCTGAAGAAGCCCTTCCCTTGGACCTTCTCCTCCATGTAGAGGGGAAGAATCCGCCCCCTGACGCCCATCGGCTTCCTATGGATCGACAGCGCGTCCTGTGGAGGTGGCTGCAACAGGCGGCCAGGATCTATCGTCGTCGGACCGGCGAGAAGTTACAACCTTGGCAAGTCCGCCACCTAATGCGTTTCTCGCGGAACTATGCCCTACTGGAAAGTAGGCTCCTCCCGGACTTCTTCCAATGGGTGGCTGCGGCGAGGTCCTGCGTGGACGAGGGCTTCGCTTATGAGGTCTGGGCCTTGGGTTGCGTCTATCCCTGGCAAAGAGAGGTGGTTGAGGATTTCCCGACCATCCGATTGCAGGCCGAGGACCTGATGCTGGGAACCAGGAGGATGAAGATCCGTCCGAGGATACCTCGAAGGAGACGCCCCCGTCGCTTTCCCGTCCGACAGCGCAGGAGGGAGACCCGTCCGGGCGAATGGCTGGAGGCCTTCGACGGCGAGGCCCTCTGCTCCTACCCTCCGGAAGATCTGGTGGTGGAGCGCTTCGGGGACTATCTCCGTGCCAAGGGGGTGAGGATCCTCTCCGAGGACCAGAGTCGGGTGGAGCCCTTCGTCAGCTCCTTGCTAGATGGGATCGATCTGAGGGAGACCTTGCGCAATTGGCACGAGGGGAAGATCTATGTGCGAGAGATGCGTCGCGTGAGGGGTGGGGTGGGATCCGTGGTGGTGATCTTCGATCCTGATCCCGACGGCGACAGGTACCCCTACTGCATGACATGGCACGGGGAGCACGACCAGGAATCGGACATGGCCTTTTATGCCACTCCCCTGGGGGCGCGGATCGTAGGGCCGGGGATCAGCAGGTGCGAGTACGGCGGGTTCGTCATGACCTATCCCCCTCGGCGGATGTACGATATCTGGCGGGATCCCGCCTACTCGGTCCTCGACACCAAGCCCGAGGTCCTGTTGATGGCCGCACTGGAGTACTCGCTTGAGCCCTACGTGGTTTATGTGGCTGCATACCCTCCGCGTTCCTGGTTTCATACTTTGGCGGGCCGGATGGGTTTGAAGATCGTGTACATCCCCTTGGGGCAGATCTCCCCATCCACCCTCAAGAAGATCCGGGTCTTTCACGTCCTTTCAGGTCACGACAAGCGTCGGATCGCCAAGGATTACATCTTCAAGGACTAAATCATGGACCCTGGCCGGTACGTGTAAGATGGCCTTCCCCCAGACGAGGCGCGAGGGGGACGAGGCTAAAGAGGCAAGACCTACTAGCATAGAGCCCCGCCTTTGGCGGGGTAGTCCCGCTAGTAGCGGGATAGCCGCAGGCCTCAGCCCGCTCACTACGGACCATATCTCGGATTGCTGGCATTAGCCTGCGTATCAAGAGTGGAATACAAGGGACGAAACGGACCAGATGGACGAGATAGACGAGACGGACGAAGTGTGGGCGAGGTCCGAGATACGAATATCGAGATACGAGATTTGGCAATAATGAACTGGAGTCGAAGGATCCAGGATGAGTTGAGCCGTTTGGCCGCGGACCACCGCTCCGGGGCCTCCGAGTTGGCCCTAGGGGCCCTGAATGCGTGGTTGGCCCTCCTCGAAGAGATCCCCGAAGAGGCCTTGGCCGAGGCGGCCGGGATTTTTTCCCGGGGCCTTTCCGAGGCCCAGCCGTCCATGGCCCCTTTTCTCACCCTTGGTGTCCGCATCAACCGGCTTGGGGAGAGACTCGGATGGAGGAAACGGGGGTTAAAGGAGGCCTGTCGAGAGCTTCGGGAGCGTTTGAGCAGCGCCGCGCGGAGTGTAGCGGAGTCAGCCCTTCCTTTGTTAGCCGAGGCCCGAACGGTGATCACCTATTCCCGAAGCTCTACGGTCTTGGCTGCGCTGAGGAAGACAGCGGAGTCCGGGCGCCGGTTCCTGGTGGTCCTCTCAGAGGCACGGCCCATGAACGAGGGGGTGACTGCGGCGCAGGAGATGGCGGAGATGGGGTTCAGGGTGCGCCTCCTGGTGGACGCTGCCCTCCCGGAGCAGGTCGCCGGGGCAGACCTGGTGATGGTCGGGGGGGATGCCCTGGGGCCAGGGGGGTTGATAAACAAGGTAGGGACGAGGGCCCTGGTCGCTCGGGCCAGGGAGGAAGGGGTCCCGTCGTATGCCCTATGCAGCTCGGATAAGTGGCTTCCGACCTCGTTGGAGGGGAGGCTGTTCATCAGGGATAACGACCCCAGGGAGGTGATCCCTGACCCACCTCCGGGGGTGGAGGTGGGGAACCCCTACTTCGACCGGACTCCCCTTCCCTGGCTCACAGCCGTGGTCCACGAGGAAGGGACCTGGCCTCCGGGAGATGTGCTTCGGGCTATGGAGGGGGATGGGGGTCCGAAGCCAAGTCACCTTTAAATGGGTCCATAGGTTTATTGCCCGTTTGAGTGGTCTACCTATTTCAGGCATTGTTGTTGGAGGTTAACAATGCGCCAGCTTTTGGTAAGGCTCTCTGAAGAGGATTACCGGATCCTGGAGGAGTATTGCAGGAAGACAGGGAAGACCAAGAGTGCAGTGATACGAGGCCAGATCGCCCGGCTCAGAGAGGAGTCCCTTCACGAGGATCTTCGAAAGAGGAAGATCGAGCGAATCTCCCCTGGGTCGGGTAAATTGTTGTCCGATCTGATTCGGGAGATGCGCTTTTGATGATCTTCCTGGACACTTCTGCCCTGGCCAAGCGTTACGTGGAGGAGCCAGATTCCTGCACGTTGGAAGCCCTTTTCCATGACCGGGTGAAGGAGGCTTATGTCTCGACCTTGGCCCTTCCAGAGTTCGCAGCTGCTTTGGGGAGAAAGGTCCGATTCAGCGAGACCTCCCGGGATGAAGCGTTCAAAGCCATGAGATATTTTTAAGAGGACTGGATGGGACTTTTTCAGAAGATTCCGTTGACAGAGGATGTGGCCCTTTCCGCATCGGCCCTGGCCTTGAAATATCCCCTTACTGGTGCCGATGCAGTCCATCTCGCTTCAGCCCTTGCCCTCCGGCCGGATCTCTTCGTTGCCTGCGACCGCAAGCTCCTCTCCGCAGCGGAGGAATATCGGCTATCTACATATGACCCCCACCGCAGGCCATTTCACTTCCCATTATGGTTAGTTCTCGGTTCGTTAGCCCGAACTCTTCTCCCCCTGCACATCTCACTACCCAGGAAAAGGGGTGGAGTTATTTCAACCCTTTTCCCGTGAGCCTCACCAGGGCCTCGAGGTACTTCTCCCGTGTCCGGTTGATGATCTCCGGTGGGAGGGGGGGAGGAGGAGGAGTCTTGTCCCAATCCAGGGAGTCCAGGTAATCTCGTAGGAACTGCTTGTCGAAACTCGGCTGAGGGCCCCCGGGGCGGTAGTGGTCCGCGGGCCAGAAGCGGGAGGAGTCCGGCGTGAGAAGCTCGTCGATGAGGATCAGCTCCCCGTGGAGGAGGCCGAACTCGAACTTGGTGTCGGCGATGAGGATTCCCTTGGATTCGGCCATCTGCCGGCCCCTTTCGTACAGGGCGAGGCTCAGGGAACGGACCCTTCGGGCCAGATCCTCTCCGATGAGTTCCGCCATCCGATCGAAGGAGATGTTTTCGTCGTGGGCGCCCCCTTCGGCCTTGGTGGAGGGGGTGAAGATGGGCTCCGGGAGCTTTTGGGACTCCACAAGTCCCGGCGGAAGCGGAATCCCACAGACAGCCCCGGTCCTCTGGTAGTCCTTCCAGCCCGAGCCCGCAAGATAACCCCGCACGATGCACTCCACGGGGAGGGGCTTGGCCTTCTTTACCCACATGGTCCTTCCTTGGAGGACCTCCTGGTGCGAAGCGCACTCCGAGGGGAACTCCTCCACGTCTGTGGAGATGAGGTGGTGGGGGACGATATCCTCGGCGGCCCGAAACCAGAACTCCGAGATCCTCGTCAGGATCCGTCCCTTATCAGGGATTGGCTCGGCCATTACCACGTCGAAGGCCGAGATGCGGTCCGTGGCCACGATGAGGAGCGTATCCCCCAGGTCGTAGATATCCCGCACTTTCCCTCTCCCCTTGAGGGTAAGGCCGCTCAGATGGGTCTCTCTCAGGGCGTCCATATCTGCAACTCCCAAGGCCTGTTTTGCAGCAATTTAGAGCTTTTCATCTTACTATGCGCCCTGGCGATCGGTAAAGAGGATTTTTCCCGTCCCTCTTGTGGTCCAGAGACGCAACATGGAGCCCATCCCTTGCACAACGGATCTGTTTTGTATACGTATAGGGTAATCCAATCACTCGAAAACCATCCCACTCTCCTTGGGAGATCACTGGGCGACGCTTCGTGGAGGAGGCCACAGGGGCCACCATACCCGTGTAGATTGTGGAGGGGAGAGCAGGGGCTGGATACAATCGAGGGCAAGAGCGGTTGAATTGTGGGGGCCTCCTTACTCTGGCCCCGAGAGCCGGATATGCGATTCTACGAGGGGCTCAGACCACGAGAGACCTTCTGTATGGAGGCGATTTCATGAAAGATTCGCGCATCCCCACCGGGGTCTCGGGCCTGGATGAGATCCTTCACGGGGGTTTGATCCCGGGTTACTGCTATCTTCTGACGGGCCCGGCCGGCACGGGCAAAACCATCCTTTCCCTCCAATGGCTGATGGATGGATGTCGCCGTGGAGAGAAAGGGCTCTACTTGGCCCTCTGCGAGGATGTGGGGAAGGTCCGTAAAAACATGGCCGCCTTGGGATGGAGCCTGGAAGGGGTGGAGATGGTGGACATCACTCCCCAGGCTTGGGCCACGACTGGCCATGAAGGAGAGTACACGGTCTTTCCCCCCAGCGAGGTGGAGCAGCCTAGGGTCTGGGGGGGACTCTACAGTGCCTTGGAGGAGCACCGGCCGAAACGAGCGGTGGTGGACTCGGCCACCCATCTTCGGTACCTTTCCACGGACGAGTACCAGTTCCGAATGCATATACTCGGGCTTGTAGGCCAGCTATCCCGCCATGGATGTACCTCGATCCTGACCTTCGAGCCTTCGGAACTCGAGAGGGAGACCGCCCTGGCCATGGCCGTGGACGGGGTGATCCGTCTGCGGCGAGAGGTGTCGTCCGGAGGCGCAATCGAGATTCGAAGCCTCGATGTGGAGAAGCTTCGGGGTTCTGGATACGTCCCGGGCCTGCACCACATGCGGATCACCGAAGAGGGGGTGGTGGTCTTCCCTCACCGCATCGAGAGGGGAGGTGGACCAACCCCCGGGCAAGAGGGCCTCTCATCAGGCATCGAGGCCCTCGACGAACTGCTTGGAGGGGGGATAGAGTCCGGGACCACAACCATCATCAGCGGCCCCACCGGGGTGGGAAAGAGCACGTTGGGACTTCATTTCCTGTTGAAGGCAGCCGAGGAGGGGATGGATTCAATCCTTTATACCTTCGAGGAGTCGATCCCCTCCATCCTTTGGAGGTCGAGGGCGCTTGGGATGCAGGTGGATGGTGCGCTGGAGGAGGGATCCCTTCGGATCGTCCATGTCAACGCCATGGGGCTCTACCCGGATGAGTTCCTGGGGATGGTGCGGAGGGATGTGGAGGATGGGCGACGCGTGGTCATGGTGGACAGCCTTCGGGGCTATCAGTTGGCCATGGAGCAGTTCGGCACCCTGGGGGCTCATCTGCAGAATTTGATAAATTTCATCCTGAGCCGGGGGGCCAGCACCTTCCTGATCAATGAGGTGGAGCAGATAACGGGCGATCTTTCCCTCACGGAGCTGGGTGTTAGCTTTCTGATGGACAATGCCTTGCTTCTTCGCTACGCCGAATATCGAGGAGGGATCATCCGGGTGGTTGGATGCCTCAAGAAGCGTCTGGGGGCCCATCAGTCGGAGCTTCGAGAGTTTCGCATCACACCAGAGGGGCTCCATGTGGGGGAGAAACTGAAGGGGCTACGAGGCGTCCTCACGGGAGTGCCGGAGAGGGTGGACTAGTAGGTTGGCCGGACCATTTCACATCTCTTATTTCTGGGCCAGTAAGTCCCTGTTTTCAGAGGGGAGTCTCTTGAGAGTGGGCCCCTTGAGAGGCTGCATGTGCTTGGGGGGACAGACACATGGAAGGGGATGGTAGGGGAACTCTCGCAGGGTTGGGGGATCACGTCCGGGGGAGAGTCGTCGGCCTCTGGGTGGCCAACCCATCGGATCGTCGCCTCTTGTCCGAGTTTCTGGAAGGACTGGCCCTCAAGGTCCGAGACCTCTACCTCGACGGGCCGCATGCAGAAGACGGGAGGCCCCTGAGCCTGATCCTGGCGGATGCTCCGGGGGGGCGAAGAGGACGGGAACGGATCCGTTGCCTCAAGGAACAGGCCGAGCCCCTCTACCTTCCGGCCCTCTTGTTCCTGCCCCATGTAGGCCCGGCTGAGCCCTGGCTCAGGGCGGGCTTCGACGACGTGGTCCGCATCCCCGTAAGCAAGGCCGAGCTTCGGGCCCGAGTGGGGGCCCACCTGCGCCTCCGGGAACGCACCGAGGCCTTGGCACTATCCGAGGGTCGGTACCGGCAATTGGTGGAGAACGCCCTGGTGGGGATCTGGCAGGCCAATGCGACGGGACGATTGGTCTTCATCAACCAGGCCCTCTCCCGCATGAGTGGATACGCCCAGGAGGAGGTGATAGGGCGACACATGGCGGAGTTTATCCCTTCGGAGCTTCGATCATGGCTGGATGAGCGTATGAGGTTGCGCCTTTCGGGCCTCCTGGAGCCCGATGTGGTGGAGGTGGAGATGGTCCGGAAGGACGGGAGCCGATTCACCGCCCTTGCCGCCCCCGGTGCCCTGTTCGATGGAGAGGGGCGTGTGGCAGGCTTTCTCGGGGCCATGATCGATATCACGGAGCGCAAGCGGCTGGAGGAGGATCTTGAGGCCTTCGTGTACTCGGTCTCTCACGATTTACGAGCGCCCCTGCGGGCTATGGAGGGGTTCTCCCAGGCCTTGATGGAGGACTTCGCCGAGATCCTCCCCTCCCAGGGGATGGACTATGCCCGAAGGATGCGGGATGCGGCCCGCAGGATGGAGGTCTTGATCCAAGATCTTCTTGCCTACAGCCGACTGAGCCGGAAGCAGATCCGGCTTCGGCCCGTGGACCTGGGTCGTGTCTTGGAGGAGGTCCTCGATCAGCTCGATGAGGAGATCCAAAGACGAGGAGCCGAGGTCTCCGTGAGGGGTCCGCTGCCTATGGTACGGGGCCATCACACCACCCTCGTCCAGGTCCTGGCCAACTTGATCACCAATGCCATGACCTTCGTGTCGGCCGGGACAAAACCCAGGGTGACCATCCGCGCCCAGGATGCGGACGAGCGGATTCGAATCTGGGTGGAGGACAACGGCATCGGAATTCCATCGGAGCACCGTCAGCGAATCTTCCGCATCTTCGAGCGGCTCCACGGCATCGAGGCCTATCCCGGAACGGGCGTGGGATTGGCCATTGTCAAGAAGGGCGTGGAACGCCTGGGCGGTCAGGTGGGCGTGGAGTCCGAGGAAGGGAAGGGAAGCCGGTTTTGGGTCGAGCTTTCGATTGCAGATTGGGGAGACCAGAACTAGGATTAGGGAGATGAGATACGGACTGCAGATCGGGTACGGAGTTGTGACCACGAGATGAGGGTTGCTGAACGGGAGTGATGAGGTAAAATGTGTGAAATTGTTTCCAGGTTTTTAACCCCAGTCTGCAATGAAACCGGGATTCGCGGAGGAGCTGGGGTTTGGCATGAAAGCAGACGTCGCCTCCATCCTCCTGGTCGAAGACGACCCCAATGACGCCTTGTTGATTCAGCGAGCCTTTGCCAAGGCGGGGGCCACGTCCGGGCTGTACTGGGTGGAAGACGGAGAGGAGGCCATCGCATATCTGGCTGGAGAGGGGCGGTATGGGGACCGAAGGCGTTACCCCTATCCTGCCCTTATGCTCTTGGATCTCAAGCTCCCCCGAAAGAGCGGCTTCGAGGTCCTGAACTGGATCCGGGGACGACCTCGTATCCGAAGGCTCCCGGTAGTGGTCCTCACCTCCTCCTCAGAGCATCGTGACGTGGACTTGGCATATGACATGGGGGCCAACTCCTACTTGGTCAAGCCTGTATCCTTCGAGGATCTGATCGGGATGATGCAGCTCCTTCATCGCTATTGGGTTTTCTACAATGTGATGCCAAAGATCTAGTCTGTGGGCTGGATGCATCCCGTCCTCCCCTTGGTCAAGTATCAGCCGCCAGGCACCGGGGCCCAAGCTCGAGACACGAGGAACCCAACCCTACGGAGTGAAATCGAGATGCGCCATGAGGAGACGGTCCGCGTCCTTCTGGTGGACGACAACCCGGACGATCGGATGTTGGTGATTCGGGCTCTTCGTGAGGAATTCCCCCGACTCGAGGTGGATCAGATCTACGACCGGGCCAGCTTCGAGGACGTCCTGGATCGGGCGGATTTCGATGTAGTGATCACGGATTATCAGATCCGGTGGGGTACCGGACTGGAGGTCCTGGAGAGGATCAAGGCCCGTTTGCCGGATTGCCCCGTGATCATGTTCACCGGCACCGGAAGCGAGGAGATCGCTGTGGAGGCCCTCAAGAAGGGCCTTGACGACTATATCCTCAAATCTCCCAAGCACTTGAAGCGGCTGCCTCCCGCGGTTCGTGTTGCCCTGGCCAGAAGGGAAGAGAGGTTGCGGGCAAAGGAGATGGAGGAGCGGTTCCGGGAACTCTTCGAGACTCTCCCGGTGGGGGTATACCGGACGACGCCGGATGGTCGCATCCTCGAAGTCAACAGGGCATGGTTGGAGATGTACCGCTGCCCAGACAAGAAGGCCCTTACGGATACAAAGATCCAGGATCTCTATGAGAACCCTTCGGACCGGGACGTCCTGTTGCGCCGTTTGAAAGAGGAGGGCTTTGTTCGAGGTTTTGAGGCTAGGTTGAGGCGTTTCGATGGAAGCCTCATGTGGGTCCGGCTTTACGCTCGAGCCCGGAGGGAGGATTCAGGAGGGATCCGCTACATTGATGGGGCAGTTGAGGATATTTCCGAGCAGAAGCGTACCGAGGAGGCCCTTCGAGAGAGCGAACGCCGCTACCGACTTTTGGCCGAGAACGTCTCTGACGTCATCTGGACCATGGACCGAGACCTCAGATACACCTACATCAGCCCTTCCATGGTTCGTCTTCGGGGCTTCACCCCTGAGGAAACCATGACCCAATCTCTGGAGGATGTCCTCACTCCGGAGTCCTTGAAGGCCATCCGAAAGGCCCTGGAGGAAGAGGCCGAACTCGAACGGAGCGGTGATGCTGACCCTCATCGGTCCCGCACCCTGGAGCTGGAGCTCAAATGCAAAGATGGCTCCACAGTATGGACCGAGATCCGGATGACGGCCATCCGCGACGAGTCGGGCCGCCCCGTGGAGTTCCTGGGGGTGACGCGGGATATTACCGAGAGGAAGCGGACGGAGGAGGAACTCCGCCGCCGTACTCGACACCTGGAGGCCTTGAACGCCGTTATCGCCGCCGCCATCCGTGCGCGGAATGTCCAGGAGCTGCTGGACACGGCCCTGGGGCCCACTCTTCAGGCCTTTGGAGTCCTGACAGGCTGGATCCGCATCGGAGAACACGTGGCTTTTAAGGGGGGAACCTCTGAGACGGTCTGGAAGCTCGTCCCCAGGATCCGGGAGCTGGGTCTGGATCGTGTCGATTACTCTCGCGTGGAGGATTTCGAGACCTTGAACGAAAAGAGTCCTCTTTTTGGGTTGCGGGAGTTGGCTCGAGATTGTGGGGTTCGGGCCGCCTTGGGGGTCTCCATCTGGCTGGGGAAGAAACCCTTGGGAGGGATCCTCCTTCTCTCCAGTGAGCCTCGGCCATGGTCCGATGAGGAGGTCGCCCTGGCCATGGCAGTGGGAAGCCAACTGGCCTCGGCGGTCGAGCGGCTGGAACTCCTGGAGGAGCTCCGGGCGCAGACTCAAAGGCTGGAAGGGATCCTGGAGGCCGTGCCAGACGGAGTTGCCCTTTTGTCCGGGGATCGGAGGGTCCTCCTTATGAATGCCAAAGCCCGGGACTACCTCAGGGCCCTTCTGCCCGATGAGGCCTTTCTGGAGGAGGATACCCCGGCAGTGCGCTTTCTGGGGGAGGAACCCTTGGAGCACTTCTTGGAGCCTCCCGAGGAGGGCAAGAGCTTCCACGAGGTGGAGGTGGCCGGTCCGCCTCGGAGGGTCTTCGAGGTGGCTATCCGGCGCATGGATTCCAGGGAGGAGGGCGAAGGTTACGTGGCCGTCCTCCGAGATGTGACCCGTACACGTGACGTCCAGGAGAAGATGGAAGTGCAGGAGCGTCTGGCCGCGGTAGGGCAGCTGGCCGCGGGTATCGCTCACGACTTCAACAATCTCCTCACGAGTGTCATGGGCTATGCCCAGATGCACATGGAGACGAGCCGAGTTCCCGACAGCGTTCGCCAGGACCTCGGAGTGATCGCAGAGCAGGCCCGCAGGGCGGCTCATCTGATCCGTCAGATCCTGGACTTCAGCCGAAGATCTGTAGTGGACAAGGGTCCGTTGGAGCTTCACTCCTTTTTAAAGGAGATGGTCAAGGTCCTCAGGCGTACCATACCTGAAAACATCAAGATCTTCCTGGAAGCCGAGGCTGGGGATTTCCTGGTGGAGGGCGACCTCTCCCAGCTACAGCAGGTGATCACCAACGTGGTGGTCAATGCGCGCGATGCCATGCCCCAAGGAGGGGAATGCCGGATACGTCTGTGTAAGAAGCGATTCCGCCCCCACGAGCGGCCTCCCCTTCCCGAGATGCCTCTGGGAAAGGAGTGGGTGGTCGTCTCCATCTCGGACCAAGGGGTGGGGATCCCCCGCGAACACCTGGAGCATATCTTCGAGCCCTTCTTCACCACTAAGGAGATCGGGGTGGGGACGGGGCTTGGTCTGGCCCAGGTCTATGGTATCGTAAAACAACACGAGGGGTTCATCGATGTGGAGAGCCAAGTGGGCCGGGGATCCACCTTCTATATCTATCTTCCAGCGCTGGAGACGGAGGAAGAGGAGGGGGAAGAGGAGCCGGAGAGGCCCTTGATGCCCAGGGGACGGGGAGAGGAGATCCTCTTGGTCGAGGACGAGGATTCGGTTCGAAAGGTGGTCTCTATGATGCTGGACCGACTGGGATATCGAGTGACCGAGGCCAAGGACGGCAGGGAGGCCCTCCTGCGCTTTCGAGAGGTGCGTGGCTCCTTTTCTCTGGTGATCACCGATGTGGTCATGCCTGATATGGGAGGCGTGGCCCTTCTTAAGGCCCTCAGGGACGTCGACCCTCAGGTTCAGGTCCTCCTTATGAGCGGCTATCCCCTCGGAGAGGATCTACAACACTTCGTTCGGGGGGGGCAGATCGTTGGATGGCTCTCCAAGCCCATATCCCTGGAGGATCTGGCCACAAAGGTGAGGGAAGCCATTGAGGGAACGTAAGAGCCTTCTCGTATCTCGTCCTTCGAATCTCCGGGGATGAACCGTCTTCCTCAGCGCGTCCTCGTCCTACTTCGGATCCTCGTTACCCTGACTTGCGGGGGGGGGCGCTAAGCAGCCTTCCTAGGTTCCAAAGGACTTCAATCCAGTCCCTAGATCCGGCTCTCGAGTCCTGAGCTCCGAGATACGACTCGAATTGACGGTCTCGAGGTTGAGTGTTAATCTGAAACAAAATATTTCACCATGAACACACCAAGGAGCGAGCGTGGCAGAAGGGGATTACGAATTTGTTTGCGAACACCAAGAGATGGTTCGGAGTATCCTGGACAGCATCCATGACGGGGTCTTCACCGTGGACTCGGAGTGGCGCATCACCTGCTTCAATCGGGCGGCCGAGCGGATTACCGGATGGAGTCGCATGGAGGCCTTGGGTCGTCCTTGCCACGAGGTCCTAGGGGCGGATCTCTGTAGGGAGGATCGTTGCGCACTCAAGGAGACCCTTCGCAGCGGCCAACCTGTCCGGGACAGGGAGTTGATCCTCATCAGCCGCAGGGGAGAGCGGATTCCCATAAGCCTGAGCACCTCCATACTTCGAGACAGCGACGGCTCATTTGTGGGCGGGGTGGAGACGTTCCGGGACCTTCGCGTCTGCTATCAGGCCCTCTCCGGACACAAGGTCTCCGGGGCCTTCTATGGGATCATCAGCAACAGTCCCAAGGTCCACAGGCTATTCGAGATCCTGGAGGATGTTGCCGCCAGCGAGGCCCCGGTTCTGATCCAGGGAGAGAGCGGCACAGGAAAGGAACTGTTCGCCAATGTGATCCATAGGTTGAGCCCGCGCAAGACAGGCCCTCTCATCAAGGTCAATTGCGGGGCCCTCCCCGAGACCCTCCTGGAGAGCGAGCTCTTTGGGTACGTGAAAGGGGCCTTCACGGATGCCAGACAGGACAAGCCCGGCCGATTTCAACTGGCTCACGGCGGCACCCTCTTCCTCGACGAGATCGGGGAGATGCCCCTCCCCCTCCAGGTGAAGATCCTCCGTGTCCTCCAGAACGGGGAGTTCGAGCCCTTGGGATCCACTCAGACCCTTCGGACCGATGTGCGCATCGTGGCCGCCACACACCGGGACCTGAAACGGCTCATGAAAGAAGGCCTCTTCCGAGAGGACCTTTACTATCGCATCCACGTGGTCAGGCTGGAGATTCCCCCCCTGAGAGAACGACCCGAAGATATTCCTCCTCTGATCCAGCATATCATTGGGCGACTCAATGAAAAGACGGGCAAGTCGGTCCAAGGCCTTACTGAAGACGCCCTCCGGATCCTGATGGAACATGATTTTCCGGGGAACGTCCGCGAACTGGAGAACATCTTGGAACACGCTTTTATCCTCTGCCGCGATGCCTCTTTGCTGAGCATTGCCCATCTCCCCGCCTACCTTACTGAGAAGAAGAGGTACAAACCACGTGAAATATCCCTTGCCCCCGGAGGGTCTCTGGAAGATCTGGAAATCCAGATCATCCTGGAGACCCTTCGGAAGCACAAGTGGCACCGAGGACGAGCGGCCAAGGAGTTGGGAATAGGACGATCTACTCTATGGAGGAAACTCAAACGGTACGGGATCCAGCCCTGATGATCGTCGATCCCTTTCAAATGGAGAGGGTCGTAGGTCCCTACAGAGGCATGGGCGTTCTCTCACAGGCGGGGCTGCGTTCCGGGATTGGGGCCAGTGCCGGGAGATATCAATGGAGATCACCAATCTGAGACATGTTGTTTCATGGAGACCTTGGTGAGATGTTTCTGTGGCCCGGGGGCTTCATCGAAGGGGACATTTCTCCAGTAAGGAGAAGGGGCTCGAGGAAATAGGATCCGCGGGGAAATGTTGGGAACAGATATTGCTTCTAAAAGTTAAGGATGAGGCTGGTCGCTGTAAATGAACCCAAGGGGAGAGGGAAGATGGAGATTCAACAAGAGCCTAAATTAGGTCCCTGCGAAGGAGGGGAGTTCGACGGCATCCATCACTGGTTGCAGAATATCTTGGAGAGCCTGCCGGTGGGGGTCCTCACGCTGGATGCCGAGTGGAGGATTCTCTCTTTCAACCGTGCCTTGGAGAGGATTACGGGATTCCGCCGTGCCGATGTCTTGGGCCGTCCCTGTTATGAAGTCTTCCGTACCCCCATGTGCCGTGGAGACTGTCCCATGGAGAGGGCTCTCACCTGCGGGGAGACGATCTATGATCGGGAAGTCTCCTTCCTGAATAGCAATCGGCGCCGAGTGGTCAGCCTGGTCAACGCCGCTCCCATGTACGGGCCGGATGGCAGCGTTCTTGGTGGATTGGAGACACTGAGAGATGTGGGTAGGATGGAGTGGATGAGCCGTGACTGGGTGGGGGGTGGAGTTTTCGGCGGGATTGTTGGCAAGAGCAGGGTGATGCGCGAGGTCTTTCGCCGGGTGGAGGATGTGGCGAGGACGAACACCACGGTATTGATTTTGGGTGAGAGCGGAACGGGTAAGGAGCTGGTGGCTAGGGCGATTCATTCCCGCAGTGCGCGGCGGGACCAGCCGTTTGTGGGGGTGAACTGTTCGGCATTGCCTGAGGGGGTCCTGGAGAGCGAGCTGTTTGGTCATGTGCGGGGTGCGTTTACGGGGGCGATTCGAGACAAGATGGGGTTGTTCGAGCTGGCCGACGGGGGGACATTGTTTTTGGATGAGGTGGGGGAGCTGACGCCTGCCATCCAGGTGAAACTGCTGCGCGTGCTGGAGGAGAGGGAGTTTCAGCGCGTAGGTGACACCCGCACCATCCGTGTGGACATCCGTTTGATCGCGGCCACCAACAAGGATCTACGCCGGGAAGTGAGGGAAGGACGTTTTCGGGACGATCTGTATTACCGCTTGAACGTCTTCCCCATTGAGCTGCCTTCGCTTCGGGACCGCACAGAGGATCTGCCGCTTTTAGTGAATCATTTTATCGAGAAGTTCAATCATCAGATGGGTCGGCGGGTTCGCGGAATCTCCGGGGAGGCGTTGAATGCCCTCTATGTTTATCACTGGCCGGGCAATGTCCGGGAGTTGGAGAACGCCATAGAGCATGCATTTGTACAGAGCCGCGGGGTGCTGATTCAGTTGAGGGATCTTCCACCTCACATTGTTCATGGAGGGGCCGATGTCGAGTGCACTGAAGGTGGAGTTCGGGATGAGGCCATGGAGGCCTTTGAGCGCCGGTTGATCCTCCGGCATCTGGAGGAAGCCCACTGGAAACGACGAGTGGCCGCCCGACGCCTCGGCATCAGCCCTGTCACGCTTTGGAGAAAGATGAAGAGACTGGGGATCGAACCTTAACAGAAGTACAGAAGTGAAATAAAGCATTTCAGAAGCGAAAGCATGAGAAGTTCCATTGCTGGCAGGGGTTTTTCCGCCTATCCCGAATGTATTTCACCGATGAAATGATCCCTCTTCCGCAGACCAGTCCTCCACAAAGTGCCGGATGGCCTGATTGCCAGGAAATCCAAATAACATCGGAAAATCATTTTAAAAAACTTGTCGGTCTCCCTGGGTGGCAGCCTCTCTTTTGTCCATAAGCTTCTAAAACTTGGCACGCCTCTTGTTTATTAGATATGAAGTATCTTTCTCTCCCTATCTCCCATAGGGGACAGTGGAGATGGGTGGGATGGCCTTAGGACATCCTAGGATCTGGGGGCGTATCTGCCAATTTGGCCGACCTCTCAGGAATAATACGGGTTAGGGCAGGGAGAGAGCTGTTGATGGACCGATCATTTCTGCAGGATGTTTCTAACAGAAGTGGGCAAAGCTTCGAGGGGTGTTTTCATTGCTTGAGCTGCTCTGGAGGCTGCCCGGTGGTGAGAGAGATGGACTACAACCCCAATCAGATCATTCGCATGATGCAGTTAGGAATGAAGCAGAAGGTGCTGGAGAGCCGCGCCATTTGGCTGTGTGTGGGATGTTTCAGCTGTATCTCCCAGTGCCCGAACAGGGTCAATATCCCGGCCATGATGGATGCGCTGCGGGAGATGGCCCTCGAGCAGAGAGTGGCTATCCAGGAGCCGGATATTTGGGCCTTTAACCGGGAGTTTCTGAACCAGGTGAAGAGGCACGGGAGGGTCTTCGAGCTGGGGTTCATAGCGCGCTACAAGCTGGCCACCAAGGCGTTCTTTCGGGACATGAAGGCGGGTATGAAGATGGCCTTGAAGGGACGATTCCGGTGGTTTCCCAGGCGCGTCAAGAGACTGCGGGAAGTGCGAAGCATTATGGAGGCTGGATATGCCAGCAGGGGGTAATGGAGGGAAGGAAGTGGGTTTATCGATTCACTATTATCCCGGATGTTCGCTTATATCGAGTGGGCGGGAGATGGCCGAGTCGTTCATTGAGATGGCCCGTTTGTTTTCCATGGAGGTGACCGCCATGGAGGACTGGAATTGCTGCGGCTCTTCTCCTGCTCATAGCACCAGCCGTGAGTTTGGCCTGCTTCTACCTGCTCGGAACCTATTGCTCGCCGAAAGCCAAGGCATCTCCGATCTAGCTGTGCTTTGTCCGAGCTGTTATGTGCGCCTCTGGGATGCTGTTCGGGCCATAAATGGTGATGAGGAGAAGAATGACCTGGTCGAGCGAAAGTTGGGGAGGCGATTTCAGGGTGGTGTGCGACCCCGGTTCTTTTTGGAGATCATGTATGGCTTGGGCGTGGAGGCATTCAAGGAACGGGTGAAACACCCCCTCCAGGGGCTGAAGTGCGCCCTCTACTTCGGGTGCCTACTGAGCAGGCAAGAGTGGATTACTGGATTCGACGTGGAGGCTTACAGGGGGTTTTTGGAGGAGCTGGTATCCTGCTTGGGGGGTGAGGCGGTCCAGTGGAACTTCGAAAGGGAGTGCTGCGGGGCCGGGCTTGGGGTCACCAAGCCCCAGATCTCGGACCGAATGGTGGATCAAATACACAGTTATGCAGCACGTGCTAGGGCTGACTGCTTGGTAGTATTCTGTCCCCTCTGTCACATGAACCTGGAGTTGCGGGGCAGGGAGGCGAAGCACCTGCCGGTCCTGTATATAACAGAGCTCATTTGCCTGGCCGCCCAGGTGCCCCATACCCGGACTTGGCTCGGCAAACACCTGGTGGACGTAAAGCCCTTGCTCGTGCAGTACGGGTTGGAGGGCTGACATTCCACTGAAGGTGCGGGGCATTGGGCATCGAGGCGTCGCACCTTTTCTCGATATCACGGATGTCATGGCGAGGGGGGCAGGTGAGACAGTTGAGCAGGCCGTTAGAGTCGGCGTCCAGACGATTCCAGAGGCCTGTCGTGTTGCGTTCCATGTTCCATAACGCAACATCCCCCGCGTCATCCCTTTACGGGTGAATAATGGGGGTTTGGGAGGCCGCGGGTTCTGATCTCCGGAGGACAGGAGTTAAAAGATGGGTGATGAGAGGATCGGGGTTTACATTTGCCATTGCGGGACCAACATCGCCGGAAAGGTGCGAGTGGATGAGGTTCGGGACTTCGTCGCTACGCTCAAGGATGTGGTGGTGGCTAGGGATTATCTCTTTATGTGTTCTGATCCTGGACAGGAGCTGATCGAGAAGGATATCCCCGCATACGGTCTGACCCGGGTGGTGGTAGCATCCTGCTCGCCTCGCATGCACGAGCGGACCTTCAGGGCTGCGGCCCAGAGGGGGGGGATCAACCCCTTTCGGGGATTCCATATGGTCTGTATCCGGGAGCACTGTTCCTGGGTAACCGAGGACCCGGATGAGGCGACCCGGAAGGCGAAGGAACTGGTGCGGGCAGGGGTCTATCGGGTCCGCTATCATCAGCCCCTCCAGACGGCCATCTATGAGGTCAATCCAGATGTGTTGATTGTGGGGGGTGGAATAGCGGGCATGCAAGCCGCCTTGGATGTGGCCAAGGCGGGATACAAGGCCTATTTGGTGGAGCGGCAGCCCACCATCGGCGGCCGCATGCTGCAGTTCGACAAGACGTTTCCCACCCTGGATTGCGCCTCCTGTATTGGGACCCCAAAAATGGTGGCGGTGGGCCAACATCCCAGAATCGAGCTACTGACCTATAGCGAAGTGGAGGAGGTATCCGGTTTTGTTGGAAACTACACGGTTAGGGTTCGAAAGAAGGCCCGATATGTAAGCGAGGAGGCGTGTACTGGGTGCGGAGAATGTACAGAAGTATGTCCTGTGGTTCGTCCCAACGAATGGGATGAAGGGCTCAAACTCCGAAAGGCCATCTACAGGTCCTTTCCACAGGCCGTTCCCATAACGTTCGTCATTGAAAAGAAGGACCGGGGGCCCTGTGTACAGACGTGTCCTGCGGGGATCAACGTGCAGGGATACGTGGCCCTCATCGGGCAGGGAAAAGATCGTGAGGCCGTTCAGTTGATCATGAAGGACCTCCCACTGCCGGGGACTCTCGGCCGAATCTGTCCTGCTCCCTGCGAAAAAGTATGCAGACGGGAAGAGGTAGACCGTCCCCTGGCGATCCGGGAACTCAAGAGGTTCGCCAGCGATCGGGTGCAGTGGGATGAACTCCCTGTCCCACTGATCTCAAAGAAGAGGGAAAAGGTTGCAGTAGTTGGTAGTGGTCCGGCTGGTTTATCGGCGGCTTATTTTCTTGCGTTGGAGGGTTATTCTGTGCGGGTTTTTGAGGCCCTTCCGGTG
>Ga0209426_1000376_pt1 | contig 51802 bp, 47 predicted proteins | sample Deesub1362B_J571_FD_187697 | JGI IMG/M metagenome (GOLD analysis project Ga0209426, IMG submission 187697) | Deep oceanic, basalt-hosted subsurface ecosystem from Juan de Fuca Ridge flank, Pacific Ocean, CORK Borehole 1362B_J2.571 (SPAdes)... ... | reverse complement strand
CCCGTGCAACGGGGGAGGGGGACCGCGAAGCGGTGGAGGGGGCGCTTGCGATGCTAAGCAATCAGATCCGGATCGTTCCGCTTCAGCCACGCCGCCGCGTAGGAGCAGAGCGGGGTGATCCGCATCCCTTCCGCGCGCGCGGTCTCGGCGACTTTGCTCATCAGACGTCCAGCCGCGCCCGTGCCGCGCAGCGCCATGTCGGCCTCGACGTGCGGGATGACCAGCCGATGTCCCGACCGCTGATAGTCGGCCACGGCCAGCAGGCCGTCGACCTCCAGCTCGTACCGGCTGAGTTCGGGATTATGGCGGAAGGTCTCGGTCATGACGGGTGAACGCGTCTCGCGGGCGATCTGATCCTCGCCAGATAAGCCTAGACCAGCTCGATCGCCATCGCCGTGGCCTCGCCGCCGCCGATGCACAGGCTCGCCAGCCCCTTCTTGCCGCCGCGCGCCTGAAGCGCCGAGATCAGGGTGCAAAGGATTCGCGCGCCCGACGCGCCGATCGGGTGGCCGAGGGCGCAGGCGCCGCCGTTGACGTTCAGCTTGTCTTCCGGAATGCCCAACGCCTGTTGGGCGTACATGGCCACGACCGCGAAGGCCTCGTTGACCTCGAACAGGTCGACGTCCTCGACCGACCAGCCGGCCTTGCTGAGCGCCTTGCGCATGGCCGGGGCCGGCGCGGTGGCGAACTGGGCCGGCTCCTGGGCGTGGGCGGCGTGGCTGACCACGCGGGCGACGATCGGCAGGCCCAAGGCCTCGGCGACGCTTTGGCGCGTCATGACCAGGGCGGCGGCGCCGTCGCTGATCGAGCTGCTGTTGGCGGCGGTGATCCCGCCGTCGCGGCTGAAGGCCGGACGCAAGGTGGGGATCTTGGCCGGATCGGCCTTCAGCGGCTGTTCGTCGGTGTCGATGACCTCGGTCCCCTTGCGGGTCGTGACGTTGACGGGGGTGATCTCGGCCTTGAACGCGCCGGTCTCGATCGCGCGCTTGGCCTTGGCCAGGCCCTTGGTCGCGTAGTCGTCCATGGCCTCGCGGGTGAACTGGTGCGCCTGAGCCGTGTCCTCGGCGAAGGCGCCCATCAGCTTGCCCGGCGTATAGGCGTCTTCCAGGCCGTCCAGGTACATCGAGTCCCACATCTGATCGTGGCCGATGCGCGCGCCGCCGCGGTGCTTGGACAGCAGGTAGGGCGCGCCGGTCATGCTCTCCATGCCGCCGGCCACGATGAGGTCCGCGCTGCCGGCGGCCAGGGCGTCGTGCGCCATGATCGCGGCCTGCATCCCGCTGCCGCACATCTTGTTGACGGTGGTCGCCTCGACCGAGATCGGCAGGCCCGCGCCCAGCGCCGCCTGGCGGGCCGGGGCCTGGCCCAGACCGGCCGGCAGAACGCAGCCCATGAAGATCTGCTCGATCTTGTCGCCGGCCACGCCCGCGCGCTCCAGGGCCGCCTTCACCGCGGCGGCGCCCAGCTCGGTCGCCTTCACGCCGCCCAACGCGCCCTGGAAGCCGCCCATCGGCGTGCGGGCGTAGGAAACGATGACGACGGGATCGGCGGCGGACATCGGGTAGCTCCCTGAACTTGTTTTCGAGGCGGGATAGGCCCTCATCGGCGCGCGAAGCGCAAGGGGCGGCGCGCGCCAGGAAGAGGACGGCGAGCGGCCGTCGACGGGGGATCGCCGAGGTCGCTCGCCAGTTGGCAATAACCGAGAGAGTCAATTGCGATAAAAAACCTACCCCAGTTCATATTCAAACGCAACGCTCTCTTGCTTTCCCTCGCGGAACGCCTCACCCTCCTCGTATGGGCCGCACAGCTGACTATACGAACGAACGTTGCTCGGTCGCCGCCACGCTGGAAGTCGTGGGCGATCCGTGGACCTTGCTGATCCTCCGCGACGCCTTCGCCGGGGTGAAGCGCTTCGAGCAGTGGCAGGAGCGGCTGGGCGTGGCCCGCAATGTCCTGGCCGCCCGGCTGAAGACCCTGGTCGGCCACGGCGTCATGGAAACGCGGCGCTATTCCGAGCGCCCGCCGCGCCACGAATATTGGCTGACGCAGAAGGGTCTGGCGCTGTCGCCGGTGCTGCTGACCATGGCCGAATGGGGCGACCGCTATGTCTATGGTCGCGACAACTCGCCGATCCTGTTCAGGCACAAGACCTGCGGCTGCGCGTTCCATCCGGTGCTGGCCTGCGAGGCTTGCGGCGAGGTCGTGAGTCGCCGCGACCTCGAACGCGTCCCCCGGGACGCCGAAGGGCCGACCGTCGGCGAGGCCCTGGAGGCCGTGAAGGTCGCGGCCGAGTGAGCTACCGCTTCGGCGACCGCAACCGTCATTCCCGCCACATGGGCGGGAATGACCCGATACCGACAATGGCTGGCGGTGGCTATCCGAGGGTCTGGATTCGGCGCTGATGGCTTCTCACGACTCTAGTCAGACATTGCGCCACGACCGTGCGTCGTGAGATGCGATAACCTATGCTACAGCTCAAAGATGATCGCTGGTCAGGCCTCGTCCACGCATATGGAGCGGCATCGGACGTCCCTATGCTTCTCTGCCGCCTCGAAGAAAACCCGAGGCAGATGGGTGCCAATGATGAGCCGTGGTTCACCCTTTGGTCGAGCCTTTGCCATCAGGGAAATGTCTACAGCGCGTCCTACGCTGCGGTTCCGCACCTCGTCAGGATCGCTCTTTCCGCACCTGGACCAGTTGACTTTAGCTTTTTCCTTCTTCCGGCTTCAGTTGATGTGGCGCGATTAAAGGGGGCTGGACCGGAAGTTCCTGAGTTTCTCAGACAGGCTTATCACGACGCTATTCAGGGTCTCGCCGATTGCGCCGCCGCCCATCTGAGCGAAGCCTGGGGCGAAGACCTGGCGATTGCGGCTACTGCTGCGGTAGCGGTGTCCAAGGGCCATCATCAACTAGCAGAAGCGGTGATGAATCTCGATCACGACTGGATTGCCAAGATCAACAAGGGGGACTGGGACTAAGTATGCGCTGGCTAGCTGCGCTTCTAGCGCTCGTCCCCTCCACTAACATCGCAGCCGGAGAATGGCCGCCCTTGCCCAAGTCAGGCTTCGTCAGTGGCAGGTTGGCGACTGAAGCCGATCTCAAGCGCGGCGACGCCGTTTTTCTCTCTCTGGTGGACGGAAAGCCTTCCGGTTCACCCGCGCCAATTAGCGTCCCGCAGTTTGCCCATCTCATTGTGGACAACGGTGCGCGTCGCGCCGTGGTCGTGATCCAAGCTGAGAAAAACGAGCAAGGGACACTGTTCGGACTGAAGGACGCGAAAGGCAACGAGTACGTCGCCACCGAAGGCGAGGTTGTGCTTTTCGGCTCAAACCATCCCTAAGGACGTCCCCTAACGACCTTCCGTGACCTTCACGATGGCCGCTTCCGGCGGCGGAGATCGTGTCGGCGCATTCCCTTATTTCAGGGCGGGCATGACGGCGCTTTTTCGGCTGCGCCTTAATCCGCCACCCCGCCCCGCAGCGGATCCTCGCCGGTCAGGTCCTTGATGTGCTGTCGCTGGCGGCGGACGCCTTCGGCGGTGACCTTGGCGGGCTTGGGCGGTTCGGGCGGCTTGGGGGCCTGCGGCCTTGGCTTGGTCATTTCGCGCCTCGCACCACCCATTGGGCGGCCCCGACGGTCAGAGCGTCTTCCACCAGGCCGGTCGGAGTCTGTCCCCAGCGGCGCAGCGCCCTCATGCGCGCGTCGAAGGTGACGTAGGACGCGGCGACCGCCGCGCCGGCCCCGAGGGCCGCGCCGAGCAGGAGATGCTTGCGCGGCGCCAGGGCCGCGCCCGACAGGCCCCCGGCCAGGAGGCGGGCGGCGATCCCGGCGGGCACGACGCGGTCCGGCGCCGACTTCAGCTTGTCGCCCCAGAGCTCCCCCGCCGCCAGCGCCTTGGTACCGGCGGAGAACAACGGATGGGCCAGCAGTCGCACGGCTGGATTGGCGTCGGAAAGCTGGCCGCTGCGGGCCGCCTCGCTGACCGTGGCCAGCGGCGTCAGCGCGCGGGAGCCGGCCGAAAGGCCGATGAGCAGGGATCGAAGCATGGGGACCTCCAGGGGGTGTTCCTTGCGGAACCCTGGCGGAGGTCTTTCGATCCAATCAGGCCGGCGCGAAATCCATGGCGCGCACCGCCCGCGCGATGAACCCGCCGCCCAGAACGCGCTCGGGATCGGCCGGATCGTAGAGCACGCAGGCCTGGCCGGGGGCGACGCCTTCCTCGGTCCCGTCGAAGGCCACGGCGACCTCGCCGTCCAGCAGGGTCAGGCGGCCGGGCACCGGCTCGCGGGTCGAGCGGACGCGGGCCAGGACCGGCTGGCCCTCGGCGGCGGCCGTGTCCAGGTCGTCCTGCCCGCCCAGCCAGCTGCCTTCCTTGAGGGTCAGGGCGGCGGTCAGCAGGGCCTCGCGCGGGCCGACGATGACCTGGCGCTTGTCGGCGTCGATGCGGACCACGAACAGCGGATCGCCCACGGCGACGTTCAGGCCCCGGCGCTGGCCGATCGTGTAGCGGGTCACGCCCTCGTGGCGGCCCAGCACGCGGCCGTCCAGGTGCACGATATCGCCGGGCTCCGCGCCGTGCGGGCGGATGCGGTCGATCACCGTCGTGTACTTGCCTTCCGGCACGAAGCAGATGTCCTGGCTGTCGGGCTTATCGGCGATGGAGAGGCCGAGGCCCGCCGCGACGGCGCGCACGGTCGGCTTGTCCATGCCGCCCAGCGGGAAGCGCAGGAAGTCGAGCTGTTCGCGCGTGGTGGCGAACAGGAAGTAGCTCTGGTCCTTGGCAGGGTCGGCGGCGCGGCGCAGCTGCGGCCGGTTGGCGCCCGCCGGCATCCCGCGCTGGACGTAGTGGCCGGTGGCCATGGCCTCGGCGCCGAGGTCGCGGGCGACGTCCAAGAGGTCGCGGAACTTGACCGTCTGGTTGCAGCGCACGCAGGGGATCGGCGTCTCCCCGCGCAAATAGGCGTCGGCGAAGTCCTCGATGACCTGTTCGCGGAAGCGGCTTTCGTAGTCGAGGACGTAGTGCGGGATGCCGATCCGCTCGGCGGCCATGCGGGCGTCCAGGATGTCTTGGCCGGCGCAGCAAGCGCCCTTGCGCGAGATCGCCGCCCCGTGGTCGTAGAGCTGCAGGGTGACGCCCACCACGTCATAGCCGGCGCGGGCCAGCAGGGCGGCGGTGACGGTGGAGTCCACGCCGCCGGACATGGCCGCGACGATCCGCGTTCCTTCCGGCAGGCCGACGGCCGCGCGCGCCTGCTCGACCGCCCGCGCGATCAGGGCGTCGGGGTCTTGCGAGGCGGCGGAGGTCGAGGCGTCGGCGGTCATCGCCGCCATATAGCGGCTGAGGAGCGGGTTTGCGAGTTCGCGCCCCTCCCTGTGACGTCGAGGGCTCCTACTTCAACACGTTCAGCAGCGAGGAGGCTTGCAGGCTGCTGAACACCTGGGCCGAGGCCTGGACGGCCAGCTGGGCCGACTGCAAGCGGGTGATGGCGCTGGCCATGTCGACGTCGGTGATGCCGCCGACCATCGAGGTCAGGGTGTCGGCCTGGTTCGAGAGGTCCGTCTGGGCGCTCTCGAAACGCTTCTGGGTGACGCCGTTCTGGCCCTGGATGTTGACGACCCCGTTGTAGGCGGTGTCGAAGGTCGACAGGGTGCTCTTCAGGAACTGGGTCTGGGCGTCGGTCAGGTTGCCGGTGAACGGGCCGTTGGCGTCGACATAGGCCTGGATCGACTTGAAGGCGTCGAACACGCCGGTCCCCAGCTTGTCGCCCAGGATGCCGGTATTGGCGTTGGTCTGCTCGTCGATCCGGGCGGTGGCGACATACTGGTCGTTGTTGAACAGCGAGGCCGTCGGCGGCCCGGCGGTCAGGTCGGCCATGGTCGAGGCCGAGGTCGTGGGCGTGTCGGTCTTGGCGCCCGAGAACACATAGAGCCCGTTCGACTTGGTGTTCAGCCCCTGGACCACGTCGCTGAAGCTGGACTGGAGCTGCTGCATCAGGGTCGTGGCGTTGCCGGCGGCCAAGGCGTTGGCGACGGCGTCGCGGGCGCTCTTGGTGGAGTCGGCGACCTTGCCGATGCCGCTGTCCTGGGTGGCCAGCCTGTTGGTCACCTGCTTGTTCTGGTCGATCAGGCCCTCGATGCGGGCCTGCGTGCCGCGCATGGCGGTCAGCATCTCCGCGTCCTTGGAGTAGCCCTTCAGGTCCGTGGCGACCTTCTGGCTCGAGACCTCCTGACCAGCCGTGTTCTGGTTGATCTGAGCCTTCATCAGGTTCGAGGTCATGATGTTGTAGTTCTGGATCGTCGAGACGCGGGTCATGGCTTATCTCAGGATGCCGGTCAGGGTGTCGAACATGTCCTTGGTCGCCTGGATCAGGCGGGCCGAGGCGTTGAAAGCCTGCTGATAGGTGGTGAGGTTGATCAGTTCCTCGTCGAGGTTGACGCCTTCCTCCGACTGTCTCTGGCTCTGCACCTCGCTGCTCACCGCATCGGCGGCGTCCTTGCGGCTGGAGGCGTTGGCCGACTGCCGGGCCACCGATCCCGCGAATTGCGAGGAATAGCGCGAGACGGTCATGGTGGCCGCCGAGGCGTCGCCCGCCGCCGAGAAGTCGAGCGTGGTTTCGCCGGCCTTGGCCAGCGCCAGCGCCCCGCGCCCGTCACCGACCGCCAGGGCCGCGCTGCCGCCGACCGTCTGGGTGGTGTCCAGCTTGGCGAAGGGTATCAGGGCCGGGTTCTGCTCCATCGCCGTGTTCACATAGAACTTCGACCCGCGGGTGCTGCGTTCGGCGGGACCGATCCCGAAGAGCTGGCTGGCCGACGGGCCGCCCGTTCCCCGCTCGGTGGTGTCGGCCACGACCGACATCGTCACCGGCGAGGTGGTGTTGGAGACGAAGCTGATCTGGCCCTTGGCGTTCAGATTGAACTGACCGTACATCCCAACGCCGGTGGCGCGGGAGTTCAGCGCGTCCATCATGTCCTGCATGGTGCCGCCGACGGGCATGTCGACATTGACGTCGCGGATGCGGGCGCCTTCGGAATCCGTCAGGCGGATGGTCATCGTGCCCGTGAAGCCGTTCAGGTCGGTAGGCTGAAGGCCCGTCTCATAGGGCGAATAGCCGTCGGTGCGGATGATGTCGTTCAGGCCGAAATACTGGCTGAAGCCCTTGCCGATCTTGCTGGACGGGGTGGTCGGATCGTCGGCCACCGCCACGCCCAGGCCGCCATTTCCCGACAGCGACAGGGCGCCGCTCGAGAACCCGGCGGCGCCCTGGCCGCCGAGGGCGGTGTTCAGCTGGGCAATGAAGTTGGCCGGGGTGAAGGTCGGGCCCGCCGCGCCGTTGACCGTCATCGTACCGGCGTCGAAGTCGACGTCGACGCGGCGCTGGATGACGCCGCTGCTGTCGGTCAGGGCGATCGTGGTCTTGCCCGTGAAGCCGCTGAGCGCCGATTGCGCGTCGAGGCCGGTGTTTCGGCCGGTCAGGACGCTCGGGGCCGGGACAGCCGAGGCGGCGTTGGAGGCCTTGTTGATCGCCTCGGCCGCGCGCGAGGTGAATTCGCCCAGCTGGTCCGACAGATTGGGCAGGTCGGCATTGCGCAGATCCATCAAGCCCTTGATCTCGCCGCTCGAGATGTTCAGTGGCGTGGGGTTCACCGACCCGGTGGCCAGCTGCACGGTCAGATAACTGTTGGCGGTGGCCGAGGTTTGGTAGGTGATCTTCGCCGCGCCGTCGCCGGCCAGGTTCAGGCCCTCGGTCGAGCGCAGGATGACGCCGCCCGCCGCGCGGGGGCTGACCTGAACGTTCATCAGCTTGGAGAGCTGGTCGATCAGACCGCTCTGGACGTTTTCGGCCCCGGTGGAGTCGGCCCCGGCGACCTTGGCCCGCGTGATATCGCTGTTGAGGCCATCGATCTGGCTCAAGAGGTCGTTCACCTGGTCGACGTCCGCCGAGACCCGGGTGTCGGCGTCCTTGCCCAGCTTGGAGATCGACGAGGTGATGCGGCTGGATTCGCTCAGGAACGTGTCGACGTTGGACAGGGCCTGGCCGCGGAGCAGCATCGACGACGGCGTGTCCTGAGCGGCCGAGAAGGCCGAGAACACGTTGTCCAGCGTCGTGAAGAAGCTGCTGTCGCTGCTGGGGTCGCCGAATAGCTGCTGGGCGCTGTTCAGCGTGTCGGCCTTGGCCGCCGCCGCGCCGCTGTCGGAGCTGGCGTTCAGCGAGGCCGACTGCAGGAAGCGATCGGTGGCGCGCTTGATGGCGTCGATGCTGACGCCGACGCCCATGCCGTTGGAGATCAGGTTCGACTGGCTGATCGTCTTGCGGACGTAGCCGGCCGTGTTGACGTTGGCGATATTGTCCGACGTGACGCGCAGACCGGTCTGCGCGGCCATCATGCCGGACGTCGCCGTGCTCATGATCGCGCTCAGCGACATGCGGATGCTCCCTTAGACGCGCGCATCGCCCATTCGCGCCCGGCAAACCGCGCAACACGCGGCGCGCCCTTGCCCGGCGAAACTTGCCGGGTCGGGGAGGGGATCAGTCCCCCGATATATGCCAAGCCACTGAAATTCATGGCGATTTGTTCCGGGTGTCGGATATTCGACGAGGAACCATGCGCAAGGAGGGCGCCAACCGAACCCGCGACGCGCCGACGCGGCAAGCCAGGCCCTTCGACGGCGACGCCACCCGGCAAAAAGCGCCACACGGACCAATATTTTTCTTCGTAAACGGGGAATTAAAATCAATTAAATCAGTGTCTTGGTTCGATTTTGGGAGTTGGCCCGACCGTTGCGTAGGGGAACGCCGCACAAAGGCGCGTCCGTCATGGAGCGCCGCCGGAACCGAGCCCGACTGCGAATGACCGCGATCGCCGCACCCCCCGCCGCCCTGCCGCCCGCCCCGACTCCGGTGGCGAGCGTCAAGTCGCCCAGCGACGGCTTCGATACGCTGCTGGCCACGGTCGGCGCCAATCACGACGACAGCGCGCCGCCGCCCCGGGCTCCGGCGCCCTCGCGGGCCGATGCGAACGATGACACCCGCGACTCGAGACCGTCGGACGCGGCCCCCCGCTCGGACTCGAGGAGTGATACGCGCGCCGCCGATCGGGCTTCCGATCGCGCCGACGCGGCCCGCGACGCCAGGAGCGACGCGGCCGCCGACGCCAAGGCCTCGGACAAGGCCTCGGACGCCAAGGACGCCCGCGCCGACGCCGTCCATGACCGCAAGGCGACCCAGGACGCGCAGGGCAAGAACGCCGAAGCCAAGGACGCCAAGGCCAGCGCCGCCGATGACGCGTCCGCCCAGAAGGCCAGCCAGGACGCGGCCGTCGACGGCAAGGACGCCGCGGCCCAGGCCGCCGCCGCCCTGATCGCCGCCATGCAGGTTCCGGCTCAGGTCCCGACCCAGACCGCGCCGCTGGCCGCCGCCAGCGAGGCCAAACCCACGACCGACGGCAAGGCGGCCGACGCGGCCAGGGCCTTCGCCGCCGTGATCGACGCCGCCGCCAAGCCGGCGGTCGCTCAGGTCCAGCCGCAAACCCAGCAAGCCGCGCCGGCCGTCGCTCCCGAGGCGACCCAGACCGCGCCGGTCAATGCGCCGACCGGTCAAGCGGCGGACGCCGCCGCCCTGGACGCCCTGGCCAAGCTGGCGGGCCAGGCCGTGGCGACTCCGGCGTCGGCGGCTGACCTGGCCGCGGCTCAGGCCGTCGCGACGCAGGCCCAACAAGCCGCGACGCCGTCCCAAACAGCCGCGTCTCCGACCAAGACGGCGCAGGGTTCGGCCGCCACTCCGGTCAAGACCGCGCCGACCGCGCCCGCCCCGACGACCGCGCCGGCGGCGATCGACGTCGCCGTCCAGGCCGCCGCCACCGAAACCGTCCCGGCCGCGACCGCCGACGCGACCACGACCACGGCCGCGATCGAGACCGCGACGCCGGACGCCGCCCAGGCCGCCGTGAAGGCCGCCCCGTCCTCGACGACCAAGACCGCCCAGCCCGCCGTCGCCCAACCGGCCCAGGCCCAGACCAAGGCCGCCGACGCCGTCGCGGTTGAGACGGCCGCCGCCGTCACCGCCGTCGCCACCGGCAAGGGCCAGACGACGGTCGAGGGCAAGGCCACGGACAACGCCGCCGTCGCCTCGATCGACGCCCCGACGGCCGCCGCTCAGACGGCGCCGACCGTCGACACGAACGTCTTCGCGGCTCCGATCCAGACCGCGCCGCAGACCCAGGCGACCGCCGCGGCCGCCGCGCCCGCCGAGGTCCGGGGCTCGCCCGAGACCGTGGCCGCCCTGTCGGCCGAGATCGTCAAGAAGGCCGACGCCAAGACCACCCGCTTCGACGTCGCCCTGACCCCCGAGGGTCTGGGCAAGGTCAATGTTCGGATCGAGATCGGCCGCGACGGCGCCTTGACCGCGTCGATGCAGTTCGACACCGCCCACGCCGCCCAGGAGCTGAAGGGTAAGTCGTCGGAGCTGCGCCAAGCCCTGTCCGACGCCGGCTTCAACGTGCCCGACAACGGCCTGTCGTTCGACGTCTCCAGTCAGAACGGCGGCCAGGGCTCCAACCCCTTCCTGGCCTTCAACGGCTGGAACGACCAAGGGCGCGGCGGCTTCAGCGGCCGGGCCTTCCAGGCGGCCATGAACGCCGACGACGACATCGCCATCACCCCCGCCGACCTTTTGCCGGGTCTCAAGACGGCCGCCGAGGGCGGTCTGGACATTCGGATCTAGGAGCCCGCGCATGACCGCCGCCATCAACTCGCAGAACACGCAGTCGGTTCTCGACAAGATCAACAACTCGCGCACGTCGCTGGCCAACAACGAGCAGACGTTCCTGAGCCTGCTGACGACCCAGCTGAAGAACCAGGATCCGCTTCAGCCGACCGACACGAACCAGATGACCCAGCAGATCACCTCGATGACCGGGGTGGAGCAGCAGCTGGTCACCAACGATCTGCTGGCCGCGCTGGTCGGCATGAACACGGGCACGGGCCTGTCCGAGGGCGTCGGCATGATGGGCAAGATCGTGACCGCCACGACCGACACCTCGACCCTCCAGAATGGTTCGGCCACCTTCTCGTGGACCCAGCCCGGTGCGTCGACCTCGCTGCAGGTCGATATCAAGAACGCCGCCGGCAAGGTGGTCCGCACCCTGACGCCGGACGACCAGAAGAGCGGCAGTCACACCATCACCTGGGACGGCAAGGACGACAGCGGCGCCCAGCTGCCCGACGGCGGCGTCTACACGATCGCCGTCACGGCGAAGGGCGGCGACGGCAAGGACATCAAGGCCACCAACGTCAAGGGCCGCACCACTGGCCTGGTCAGCGCCATCGACAACTCCACCGGCAATCCGATGGTCATCATCGATGGGGTCTCGATCCCCGTCGACAACGTCATCGGCGTTTCCAACACCGCGGCCAATTCCAACAACAGTCAGTCGAACGCCCAAGCCGCCTGACGCCCCCATCGACCGGGCGTCAGAACGACGCCGACGCGGTCCCCGGAAGACGATCTTCCCCCGGACCCAAACGCAAACAGCGCTGAGCCCCCGCACCCCTTTTAGAGCAGGACTTCAGTCATGAGCATCAACAGCGCCATGCTCGCCGGCGTTTCCGGTCTGATCGCCAATTCCTCGGCCCTGGCCGCGATCTCGGACAACATCGCCAACGTCAACACGGTCGGCTACAAGCGCTCGACCGCCAACTTCTCCACCCTGGTCACCTCGGGGAACAAGAACCAATCCTACAGCGCCGGCGGCGTGAAGGCCCAGACGCACCAGTTCATCAGCCAGCAGGGTCTGACTCAGTCGACGACCTCGAACCTGGACCTGTCGATCTCGGGCGCGGGCTTCTTCGTCACCACGGAAAAGCCGGAAAACCTGACGGCCACCGACACGCGGTCCTTCACCCGCGCCGGTTCGTTCCAGCTGGACAATCTCGGCTACCTGAAGAACGACGCCGGCCTCTACCTGCAAGGCTGGCTGGCCGACCCGGTCACCGGCGTCATCACGCCCGACCCCTCCGACCTCACTCAGTTGTCGTCGATCAACGTCGGCACCGTCGGCGGCACCGCCGAACAGACGACCCGCGTCGGGGTCAACGCCAACCTGCGTTCCGAACAGCCGGTCGCGGCCGCCGTCTCCTACAAGGTCGGCACCGCCGGATCGCCGTCGAAGACCGGCGTGGCGGATTCGGGCGGCGGCACCCATAGCTATGACGTCGTCTACAGCTCCACCGGCGTGGCCAACCCGGCCGCGTCCGGCAACAACGAATATCAGGTCGACATCAAGGAGAACGGCGTCGTCGTGGCCACCGGCATCGTCGGCTACAACGCCACGACCGGGGCGCTGGCGACCTCGACGCTGAAGCCCAAGGCCGCGGCCGCGGCCTCGGGCTCGCTGACCACGGTCAACATCGATACCGGCACGCCGCCCAAGACCGTCAACCTTTCGGCCCTGGGCATCGTCGGCGGCGCGACCGACGACGCCGACGCCAAGGCCGGCAAGCTCTACGATCCGGCCCACAACTCGATGGCGGATTACGCCCTCGACAACACCAAGGGCGTCAAGCCGGACTTCGAAATCCAGCTGCCGCTGTCCGACTCCAAGGGCGGCCAGCGCACCGTGACCCTGTCGATGTTGAAGGGCCCGGGCCCCAACCAATGGTACGCCGAACTGCGCGCCAAGCCGGGCGACCTGGCCAACAACGCCAACGGCCTGATCAATTCGGGCATCGTGACCTTCACCACCGACGGCAAGCTGCAGAGCACCGGCAACCTGTTCGGCGGCACCAACCCGACCGCCATCACGATCCAGGCCTCGGGCACCGCGCCCGCCACGCCGCCGGCCGTGACCCCCCCGACCTGGGCCGACGGTCTGGGCATCGACACCCAATCCGTCCAGATCGACCTCGCCAGCGCCGCGGGCGGCCTGACCCAGTACAACAGCCAGTCGGTCGTCCAGTCGGTGAACACCAACGGCACGGCCTTCGGCAACCTGACCAGCATCTCGGTCGACGAGCAGGGCTACGTCTCGGCGATCTTCGATAACGGCGTCACCCGCCGGATCGCCCAGGTCGCCGTCGCCACCTTCTCGAACCCGAACGGGCTAAAGGCGGTCAACGGCAATGCTTATCGGGTCACCAACGAAAGCGGCACCTATAGCCTCAAGGCTCCGAGCACCGGCGGGGCCGGCGCGCTGGCGCCCTCGACCCTGGAAGCTTCCACCGTCGATCTGTCTACTGAATTCACGGGGCTGATCACCACTCAGCGCGCCTACTCGGCGTCGTCGAAGATCATCACGACCGCCGATCAAATGCTCGAAGAACTGTTGAATATTAAGCGCTGATCATAGCGATTAACGATCTTTAATTCTTGTGTTTCACATCGAGACACTTGTGAGTGCTGGGGATCCATCTTGTTTAGGCCTTTCTTTACTATTGGAATTAAGCCGCTGTTATTAGGCGGCGCCTATAGTGGCCTTCAACAGTGATGGTTGTGGGAAAGGCGTAAAGCCATGTTGCAGCAGCAGCGCACGAACAGCCGGGGTGAAAAGTACGTCATCGGTCCGACCGGTGCGCCTCTGACTCTCTCCGACTTGCCGCCGCCGGAAACCCAGCGTTGGGTGATCCGTCGCAAGGCCGAGGTCGTCGCCGCCGTCCGCGGGGGTCTGCTCTCGCTGGATGAGGCGTGCGATCGTTACAAGCTGACCAACGAGGAGTTCCTCGCCTGGCAGCAATCGATCGAGCGCCACGGGATGGCGGGTCTGCGCACGACGCGGATCCAGCAGTACCGCTAGGCGGACGATCGTGGCGCCGGGCTCGCCGATCCGGTCGCCCGTGTCCGCCCGAAATGCCCCGAAGGCCTCGCGCCAAAGGGTTTGAAATCGTTCAGCGGCCGCGTCCGAAAGGGGGCGGCCGCGACGTTTTGGCGCCGCCGCTGACCGCGCTGGCCGCCGAATATAAACGCCTCGTTTACCTTGCACTGGGTAAATCCTGCCTACCGCCGGGCGCTTCTGGTTTGCGCGACGGTCGCCTTCAGGGGCGTTGGGATCAAGGGTGAGGCTTCGTGGAAAGCTTTCTGGGGTCGATCAGGCAGTTTGGCGTCGGGCGTCTGGCCGCGATGCTGGGCGTCGGCGCGGGCGTCGTCGCCGTGCTGGTGGCCCTGGTCATGTTCATGGGCAAGGAGCCCAATGAACTGCTCTATTCCAACCTCGACCTGAAGGAAGCCTCGCAGGTCACCCAGGCCCTGGCTCAGGCCGGCATCAAGTACGAGACCAAGGGCGACGGTTCGACGATCATGGTGCCGCGCGACAAGGTCGCCAGCGCCCGCCTGATGGTCGCCGGCAAGGGCTTGGTCAGCTCCGGCTCCATCGGCTACGAAATCTTCGACGGCAACAACGCGCTGGGCCAGACCGACTTCGTCCAGCAGCTGAACCGCCAGCGCGCCCTGCAGGGCGAGCTGGAGCGCACCATCAAGGCCATGCAAGGCGTCAACGCGGTCCGCGTCCATCTGGTGCTGCCCAAGCGCCAGCTGTTCGAGGCGGACGCCGAACAGCCTTCCGCCGCCGTCACCATCGGCGTCGGCGGCCGCGAGCCGGCGACGGACATGGTGCGCGCGATCCAGAACCTCGTCGCCTCCTCGGTCCCGAACCTGAAGCCCGAGAAGGTCACGGTCATCGACCAGCACGGCAAGACCCTGTCGGCGCCGTCGGATGACAGCCTGGCCGGCAAGGAAGCCCAGGACCGCAAGGCCGAGGTCGAGCAGCGCATCGCCAAGACCGTCAAGGACATGGTCGAAGGCGTGCTGGGCCCGGGCAAGGCGCGCGTCAACGTCACCGCCGACATCAATCTGGATCGCGTCACGACCCAGGAAGAAAAGTTCGATCCGGACGGCCAGGTGGTTCGCTCGGAAAGCACCAACGAGAATTCGTCGTCGGAGACCAAGAACGACGACAGCGGCGGCGCGACCGCCACGTCGAACGTGCCCGGGCAGAACGCCAGCAACGGCTTCCAGCAATTGGGCTCCAAGTCGGGCGCCAACGAGAGCGTCACCAACTACGAGATCTCCAAGTCGGTGAAGACCACCGTGCAGGAGCCGGGCACCGTCAAGAAGGTGGCCGTGGCCGTGGCCATCGACGGCGTGACCGCGCCGGCCGGCAAGGACGGCAAGCCGGGCGCCTACACCCCGCGCACGCCCCAGGAGATCCAGCAGATCGAGGATCTGGTGAAGACGGCCGTGGGTTACGACGCCACGCGCGGCGATCAGGTCAAGGTCACCAACATCAAGTTCCCGACGCCCGAGGAACAGGGGCTGGAGAAGGCGGGCCTGCTGGCGGGCTTCGACAAGAACGACATCATGCGCTTCGCCGAACTGGGCGTGCTGGGCGTCGTGGCGCTGCTGATCCTGCTGTTCGCGGTTCGCCCGTTCATCAAGAACCTGTCGGAGCCGGCGCCGGGCCAGATCGCCCTGGCGGGGCCGAGCGGTCAGCCGGTGACCCGCGTGATCACTCTTTCCGACGGCACCCAGCAGCAGGTCGTGGTCGACCAGTCGGGCGAGCCGATCGCCATCGCCGGCCCGGTCCCCAGCAGCGAGATCGACTCGCGCATCGATATCGCCAAGATCGAGGGCCAGGTTAAGGCCTCGTCGATCAAGCGCGTGTCGGAATTCGTCGACAAGCATCCGGATGAATCGGTCGCGATCCTCCGTAACTGGCTGCACGAGTCGAACTGATGGCCATGAAAGTCGCCGTCACCGACCTGAAGAATCTCTCGGGGCCCGAAAAGGCCGCGATCGTTCTGCTCGCGCTCGGTGAAGAGCACACGCGGATCTGGGAGGCCCTGGACGACGAGGAGATCAAGGAAGTCTCCCAGGCCATGGCGGGCCTTGGGACGGTGTCGGCCTCGGTCGTCGAGGAGCTGCTGGTCGAATTCGTCTCGGGCATGAGCTCGACGGGCGCGATCATGGGCTCGTATGAGCAGACCCAGCGCCTGCTGGCCTCGTTCATGCCGCCCGAGAAGGTCGACGCCCTGATGGAGGAGATCCGCGGTCCGGCGGGTCGCACCATGTGGGACAAGCTCGGCAACGTGAACGAGGCCGTGCTCGCCAACTATCTGAAGAACGAATACCCGCAGACCGTCGCGGTGGTCCTGTCGAAGGTCAAGAGCGACCACGCCGCCCGGGTGCTGGCCTGCCTGCCGGAAGACTTCGCCCTGGAATGCGTGACCCGGATGCTCCGGATGGAGCCGGTGCAGCGCGAGATCCTCGACAAGATCGAGATGACGCTGCGCACCGAGTTCATGTCGAACCTGGCCCGCACCTCCAAGCGCGACAGCCACGAGATGATGGCCGAGATCTTCAACAATTTCGATCGCCAGACGGAAGCGCGCTTCATCGCCGCCCTGGAAGAACGCAACCGCGAAGCCGCCGAACGCATCCGGGCCCTGATGTTCGTGTTCGAGGACCTGTCGAAGCTGGATCCGGGCGGCATCCAGACCCTGCTGCGCGGCACGCCAAAGGAGCAGCTGGCCCTGGCCCTGAAGGGCGCCTCGGACAAGCTGCGCGACATGTTCATGTCCAACATGTCCGAACGCGCGGCCAAGATCATGCGCGAGGACATGGAAAGCATGGGCCCCGTGCGCCTGAAGGACGTCGACGCGGCTCAGGTCGCGATGGTCCAGGTCGCCAAGGACCTGGCCGCGAAGGGCGAGATCATGCTGGCTGGCAGCAGCGGCGACGACGAGCTGATCTACTGAGGCGGATGGAAAGATGGACACGCCCCACCGCAAATTCGGCTTCGACACGGTCTTCGACGATCGCGGCGGCGTGGCCTACGCCCCGCCTCGGGTGAAGAAGCACTTCACGGCCGAAGAGGTCGAGGCGGCTCGCGCCGAGGGCTATCAGCAGGGCGAGCGCTCGGCGGTGGTCCAGGCCGAGCGCGAGGCCGCCCAGGCCCTGGCGGACGTCGCCCATGCCGTCCAGCAAGCCTTCAGCGCCCTGTCGGCCGTGGCCCATGAACACCGCGAGGGCTCGGCTCAGCTGGCCCTGGCCTGCGCGCGCAAGATCGCCGACGCGGCCCTGCGCTATTTTCCCGAGGCCCCGATCGTGGCGGCCCTGGAGAGCCTGGCTCGCGAGGTCGAGGCCCAGCCGCGCATCTTCGTTCGCGTTTCTCCGGAGCTGGAGGAACGCACCCAGCAGGCGCTGGAGAACGTCGCGACGCAGATCGGCTATCAGGGCCAGATCGTGGCGCGCGCCGACGGCGCCATGGCGCCCGCGGCCTTCACTTTCGACTGGGGCGACGGCCGCGCGACCTTCGATCCCCAGGGCGCCGCGGAACGCGTCGCCGAAGCGCTGGAGGCGGCGATCGCCGCCGAAGGCCTCCACGCCGAACCCATGTTTTCCTAGCGAAGGCTGATCCCCATGGCCGAAGACAACCTGACCCTCGACGAATTCGGCGGCGCGATGCTGGCCTCCGAAATGCCGATCGAGCTGACCGAAAAGACCGCCTCGGACCTGGCGCCGGTCTTCGACGTGCCGGTCAATATCTCGGCCGTGCTGGGGCGCGCCCACATGTCGGTGGCGCAGCTGCTGCAGCTGGGCCAGGGCTCGATCCTGGAGCTGGACCGTAAGGTCGGCGAGGCGATCGACATCTACGTCAACAACCGCCTGGTCGCCCGGGGCGAGGTCGTCGTCGTCGACGAGCGCCTGGGCGTGACCATGACGGAAATCATCAAGGACGGCGACCAGGGCTGACGCCCGGTGGTCGTTCGAGAGGGAGAGTAAGAGATGCGGCTTCTGGTCGTCGGAAAACTGAACGGGCAGCTCTCGGTCGCCGTGAAGATGGCGATGAACGCGGGCGCGAAGGTCTCGCACGTCGAAACGACGGAGCAGGCGACCAACGCGCTGCGGGCGGGGCAGGGGGCCGACCTCCTGATGGTCGACTACACGCTCGACATCGCCGGGATGATCGCCGCCAACGAGGCCGAACGGATGCGGGTGCCGGTGGTGGCCTGCGGCGTCGACGCCGATCCGATGCGCGCGGCCGCCGCGATCAAGGCCGGCGCCAAGGAGTTCATCCCGCTGCCGCCGGACGCCGAGCTGATCGCCGCCGTGCTGGCCGCCGTCACCGACGACGACAAGCCGATGGTCGTCCGCGACCCGGCCATGGAGTCGGTCATCAAGCTGGCGGACCAGGTCGCGCCGTCCGAGGCCTCGATCCTGATCACCGGGGAAAGCGGTTCGGGTAAGGAGGTGATGGCCCGCTACGTCCACGCCAAGTCGCGTCGGGCCAAGGCGCCGTTCATCAGCGTCAACTGCGCCGCCATCCCCGAAAACCTGCTGGAAAGCGAACTGTTCGGCCACGAGAAGGGCGCCTTCACCGGCGCCCTGGCCCGTCGCGTCGGCAAGTTCGAGGAAGCCGACGGCGGCACCCTGCTGCTGGACGAAATCAGCGAAATGGACGTGCGCCTGCAGGCCAAGCTGCTGCGCGCCATCCAGGAGCGCGAAATCGACCGCGTCGGCGGCTCCAAGCCCGTCAAGGTCAATATCCGCATCCTGGCCACCAGCAACCGCGACCTGGCCCAGGCCGTGAAGGACGGGACGTTCCGCGAAGACCTTCTCTATCGCCTGAACGTCGTGAACCTGCGCCTGCCGCCGCTGCGCGAACGTCCCGCCGACGTGATCAGCCTGTGCGAGTTCTTCGTGAAGAAGTACTCGGCCGCCAACGGCATCCCGGAAAAGCCGATCTCGGCCGAGGCCAAGCGCCGCCTGATCGCGCACCGCTGGCCGGGCAACGTCCGCGAACTGGAAAACGCCATGCACCGCGCGGTGCTGCTGTCGACCGGCGCGGAGATCGAGGAGTTCGCCATCCGTCTGCCCGACGGCCAGCAGATGGCGCCGGCCCCCGACGCCCAGGTCGCGCGCGGCGCCCAGATGGCCGCCGACGCCGTCTCCCGCGCCTTCGTGGGCTCGACGGTGGCCGAGGTCGAGCAGAAGCTGATCATCGACACCCTGGAGCACTGCCTGGGCAACCGCACTCACGCGGCCAACATCCTGGGCATCTCGATCCGCACCCTGCGCAACAAGCTCAAGGAATATTCGGACGCCGGCGTGCCGGTCCCGCCGCCGCAGGGCGGGGTGGGCGCCGCCGCCTAGCGACGGGACATCGCGCCGCCGCGACCATCGGTCCGGCGCCGCGTCGCGCTAATTTTGGTTAACGAGATGGCGGCGGACCGCAAATCGCTTCAAGCGCTGGTCTAGCCTTCCATCCACCGTTCAAGGTTTCGCATGGCTGACGCCGCCGCCTCGACCGCCAGTTCCCTGCCCAGCGCCAAGTCGCTGGTCAACGGGATCCTGCGCGGCGAAATGGGCCTGGCCCTGGGCGTCGTCGGCATCATCGTGCTGCTGATCCTGCCGGTGCCGTCCATTCTGCTGGACCTGCTGCTGGCCGTCTCGCTGACCGGCGCCGTGCTGATCCTGATGACGGCGGTGCTGATCAAGAAGCCGCTGGAGTTCACGTCCTTTCCGACCGTGCTGCTGGTCGCGACGCTCTATCGCCTCGGCCTCAACATCGCCTCGACCCGCCTGATCCTGGGTCACGGCCAAGAGGGCACGGGGGGCGCGGGCGCCGTCATCGAGGCCTTCGGTCATCTGATGATGCAGGGCAACTTCGTCATCGGCGTGATCGTCTTCATCATCCTGGTGGTGGTGAACTTCATGGTCGTCACCAAGGGTTCGGGCCGGATCGCCGAAGTGGCCGCCCGCTTCACCCTGGACTCGATGCCCGGCAAGCAGATGGCGATCGACGCCGACCTGTCGACGGGCCTGATCGACCAGGAAGGGGCCAAGATCCGCCGCAAGGAACTGGAGCAGGAAAGTACGTTCTTCGGGGCCATGGACGGCGCCAGCAAGTTCGTGAAGGGCGACGCGATCGCCGGCCTGATCATCACCGGCATCAACATCGTCGGCGGCATCGTCATCGGCGTGGCCCAGCACCACCTGCCGATCGGCCAGGCGGCCTCGACCTACACCATCATGACCATCGGCGACGGCCTGGTCAGCCAGATTCCGGCCCTGATCATCTCGATCGCCGCCGGCATGGTCGTCTCCAAGGCCGGCGTCGAGGGCTCGGCCGACAAGGCCCTGGTCACCCAGCTGGCCATGAATCCCGTCGGCTTGGGCATGGTCTCGGCCTCGTCCGGCGTCATCGCCCTGATCCCAGGGATGCCGATCATTCCGTTCGCCGCCGTGGCCCTGGCCGCCGGGGCCCTAGCCTATAAGCGCGTGCAGGACGCCAAGAAGCCCAAGCCGATCGATCCGGCGGCGCTCGAGGCGGCGGCCCCGGCCGAGCCCGAGGAAGAGCCGATCAGCGCCTCCCTGGCCATCGACGACGTCAAGATCGAGCTGGGCTATGGCCTCTTGACCCTGATCAACGACCTGGACGGGCGCAAGCTGACCGACCAGATCCGCGCCCTGCGCAAGACCCTGGCCAGCGAGTTCGGCTTCGTGATGCCGCCGGTCCGCATCCTCGACAACATGCGCCTGGCCAACCAGGGCTACGCCATCCGGATCAAGGAGATGGAGGCCGGCGCCGGCGAGGTGCGGCTGGGGATGCTGATGTGCATGGACCCGCGCGGCGGCCAGGTCGAACTGCCCGGCGAGCACGTGCGCGAGCCGGCGTTCGGCCTGCCGGCCACCTGGATCGCCGACGACCTGCGCGAGGAGGCCACGTTCCGGGGCTACACGGTCGTCGATCCGGCCACGGTGCTGACCACGCACCTGACCGAGATCCTCAAGGAGAACATGGCCGACCTGCTGTCCTACGCCGAGGTGCAGAAGCTCCTGAAGGAGCTGCCCGAGGCGCAGAAGAAGCTGGTCGACGACCTGATCCCGGGCACGGCCACCGCCACCACGGTGCAGCGCGTGCTGCAATCGCTGCTGCGCGAACGGGTCTCGATCCGCGACCTGCCGCAGATCCTGGAGGGCATCGGCGAGGCCGCGCCGCATACGGCCTCGGTCACCCAGCTGGTCGAGCAGGTGCGCGCCCGCCTGGCCCGCCAGCTGTGCTGGGCCAATCGCGGCGACGACGGCGCCCTGCCGATCATCACCCTTTCGGCCGACTGGGAGCAGGCCTTCGCCGAGGCGCTGATCGGCCCCGGCGACGACAAGCAGCTGGCCTTGCCGCCCTCGCGCCTGCAGGACTTCATCCGCGGCGTCCGCGACGCCTTCGAACGCGCCGCCCTGGCCGGCGAGGCCGCCGTGCTGCTGACCAGCCCCGGCATCCGCCCCTATGTCCGCTCGATTATCGAACGCTTCCGCGGCCAGACCGTGGTGATGAGCCAGAACGAGATCCACCCCCGCGCGCGGTTGAAGACGGTGGGGATGGTGTAGGGGCGGGGTTAGGTGAACGCTCGGTGATCGGCGCGTCGCTTCACCCCAATCTGACGTTTCCCATAAGCCGACCTCCCCGGCGAACGCCGGGGCCCAGATTCATCCGGAGCGGCTGGGGATGATGCGACATCGCTCCGAGCTGAACGGACGGCCGTCAGTGGGTTCGATCTGGATCCCGGCATTCGCCGGGAAGGTCGGGCTTCTGGATTTAGGCTGGAGACTGGGGGCGACCCTAGTCGGACGCCAACCGGATTCCCTCTCTCCAGGAGAGAGGGATTCCGAACAGCCCGCTCCCCACCCCTGAACCGACTTTCAGCCTGTCCGCCTCAGCGCGCTCTTCTGGAGGATCGTGCAATCGGTCCGGCGGACTGGTCTACCGCCCGCGCGGCCCCATATGGCAAGCCTTCCGCGCGCGATCCTCCCCCGATCGCGGTCTCCGAATCCAAGGAATATCTGATGGCCACCGCTAAAGGCTATGCGGCGCCCGCCGCTGGCGCGCCCCTGGCGCCGTTCACGTTCGAACGCCGCGACCCCAATCCCGACGACGTCGTCATCTCGATCAAGTACTGCGGCGTCTGCCACTCCGACATCCACATGGTCGACAACGGCTGGGGCCAGAGCGTCTATCCGATCGTGCCGGGCCATGAGATCGTCGGCGTCGTCACCGCCGTCGGTTCGAACGTCACCAAGTTCAAGGAAGGCGATCACGTCGGCGTCGGCTGCTTCGTCGACAGCTGCGTGACCTGCAAGGCCGCCCGCGACCTCGACCGCGAGCAGTACCAGCCGGGTCTCGTCCTGACCTACAGCGGCTTCGAGCCCGGTTCCGACACCCCGACCTATGGCGGCTATTCCGACCACATGGTGGTCAAGGAAGACTACGTGCTGTCGATCCCCGAGCACCTGCCGCTGGACGCCGCCGCCCCGCTGCTGTGCGCCGGCATCACGCTCTATTCGCCGCTGCGCCACTGGAACGCCGGTCCCGGCAAGAAGGTCGCGATCCTGGGCATGGGCGGCCTTGGCCACATGGGCGTCAAGCTGGCCCACGCCATGGGCGCCGAGGTCACGGTGCTGAGCCAGACCCTGTCCAAGCAGGCCGACGGCCTGAAGCTGGGCGCTTCGCACTACTACGCCACCAATGACCCGAAGACCTTCGAGACCCTGGCCAATACGTTCGACCTGATCATCTGCACCGTCTCGGCGCCGCTGGACTGGGGCGCGTATCTCGCCCTGCTGAAGGTCGACGGAACCATGGTCCTGGTCGGCGCGCCGGAAGAGCCCGCTCAGCTGAACGCCTTCGCGCTGATCCCCGGCCGCCGCACCCTGGCCGGCTCGATGATCGGCTCGATCAAGGAGACCCAGGAGATGCTCGACTTCTGCGGCGAGAAGAACATCGTCGCCGACATCGAGGTCATCGCCATCGACCAGATCAACGAAGCCTACCAGCGGATGCACAAGAGCGACGTGCGCTACCGCTTCGTGATCGACATGGGCACGCTGTAGGGGACAAGGCGGCGCGAGGACTCGCTTCGGCCGGTCCTCGCGCCCTTCCGCTTGCCAAATTTTGCCAAGCGAGCGAGGCTGCGGACATGACGACGATGAACATCTCGCTTCCCGAGGCTCTAAAGGCCTTCGTCGATGAGCAGGTGGCCGGGCGTGGCTACGGCACGAGCAGCGAATATGTCCGTGAGTTGATCCGCCGGGATCAGGACCGGCAGCGGATTCGGGCCTTACTGCTGGATGGCGCGACATCGGGGCCTGGCGAGAAGGCCGACGCCGACTATTTCGCCAAGCTGCGCGAGCGGGCCAGCGGCCGACCAGCGTGACGACCGTCAAGACTGTCGTTCAGCTTCCGCTTGCTGCCAAGGATGTCGAGGCGGCGATCGACTTTTACCTGTTCGAAGCCAGTCAGAGCGTCGCTCTAGGGTTCGTCGATGCGCTGGAAGGCGCCTATCGGCTGATCGGCGAACAGCCGGCGGCGGGATCCTCGCGATACGCCCATGAGCTGCAACTGCCGGGTCTGCGAAGCTGGCCTCTTAAGCGCTATCCCTACCTCGTCTTCTACATCGAGCACGCGGATCGGGTGGACGTCTGGCGGGTGCTCCATGCGGCGAGCGATCTGCCCGCCTGGATGACGGAGGCGACCTAGCTGGCCGCCGCCGCCGTCTTGGCGCCCGCCGGCCGGTATTTCTCCGCGTCGGATGTGAACTCGGCGTGGCCGTAGCGCTTGAGCTGGCGCCTCAGCCGGGCCACCAGAACCGCGTCGGCGAGGTCCGAAACGCCGGGAACGTTGCGCGCCAGGCGGTAGGCCATCAAGCGGCTGGTCACCAGCAGGGCCACGACGCCGAACAGCATGAAATCGCGCGGGCCGATCTCGACGCCCATCCGCCTAGCCGCCGCCCGGTCGCCGTTCAGGAAGTTCCTCAGGAAGAACACCTTGGCGAAGCCGCGCTCCACATGGTCGAACAGCCTGTTTTCCGGCCGCTCGTCGGGCGGCAGGTAGGCGTTCAGCGTGGCGCGGACCAGCTCGCCGCAGGTGGCGTCGTCGAAGCCGGCGCGCAGGGTGGCGCTACGGGCGTTCATGGTGTCGACCACGCCCCGCGGCGTGTCGGCCAGCAGGTCCTCGGGCAGGCCTAGCAGGAAGCAGCGGTAGCGGGCCAGCTCGACCCGGGCGCGCTCCTCGGGCGTGAAGGTCTTTCGGCCCTGGGCGACGATCTTGTAGCTCATCAGGAAGATCGGGATCAGGCCGGCGGGCATCTGGTCGACCTGCGGGATCGGGATGCCATAGACGCCCACGTCCCAGCGGTCCGAGCGCTTCAGGGCGTTGAACCGCACCATCGAGTGCATCAGCCGCACCATGGCCGCGGCGCGGAAGCCGGCGCCATGGCGCTCCAGAGAGCCCGGCAGCAGGGTGGTGGTGAAGAAGGTCGCCGTCTCGTTGACCCGGCGCGCGGCGGTGTCGTTCGACAGGGTTCCGGTCAGGGCCATCGGCAGGGCCGCGTACTTGTTCATGAAGGTGGCGATGAACGCGCCCCGGATCGCGAAGGGGCCCAGATTGGCGGCGGCGTTGCGGTCCAGGCGCTGGCCCTCGCGCACCAGATCCATGTCCAGCCAGTCGGGGACGCGCTCCATGTCGGCGATGAAGGCGACGAGTTCGGGCGGCGCGTCCGGCACGGCCTGGACGCCTTGGTCGCAGGCCTTGGTCAGCATCTGGATCAGCGGGCGAAAGCCATATCGCGGCATCAGGGCCGCGTAGGCGTCGGCCACCACGTCGCCCAGCAGGGTGTAGGCCTTGATCAGGGCGACCTTGTCGGGATCCAGGGCGTCCTTGCCCAGCCGCTTGGCCACGCTCTGGGCGGGATCGTCGGTGAAGCGCTCGGGCGTGATCGAGAAGTCGATATCGCCATATAGCGCGGGCAGGGCGGTCTTCTGGGACGTGACCTTGGCCCAGACCTGGTCGAGGGCGGCGCTCATCGGGTCTTCCTCTGGCGTAGCGGAACCGAGACGGATCGGCGTGTCGCGTCCTAGATTAAGGCGGACGGGCCTGGGCGCTACTCGCCTTGGCCTTCTGCCGTCGCGTTCGGGAGCCGTCGAGCAAGTGACTGAAAAGACGAGACGAACGCCGCGTCAGTCGCGGTCTGAGGCGACGGTGGACGCCATTCTCGAGGCGGCCTTTCAACTTCTCGAGGCCGACGGCGTCGAGGCCCTGACCCCCAACCATATCGCCCGGCGCGCGGGGGTCAGCGTCGGGACGCTCTATCAGTATTTCGGCGGCAAGCAGGCGATCCTGACGGCTTTGGCCCAGCGCCGGGCCGAGGCGGCGCGCGATCGAGTGGCCGAGCTGGTCATCGCCCGCCCGGAGATCGGCGTCATGCGGGCCATCGTCCGGACCCTCGCCACGGCGTTCGAAGGCTCGCCCGCCACGCGCCGGGCCTTGCTGGACGCGCTGCGGCTGGAGGGCGACGACCAGGTGGTCATGCGCCACCACCTGGCCTTCTTCGAGACGATCGCCGGCAAGACGTCCCTGGGTCTGTCGCTGACGCCCGAGGCCGGCTTCGTCCTGACCCACGCGGTCGTCGGCCTGCTGCGCGCCGCGACGGTCGAGAGCGAGCTGGCCCTGGATCCGTCGCGGCTGGAGGACGAGCTGACGCGCCTGATGGAAGCCTATGTGTCGGCCCTTCTGGCCCAGCGGCGAGCGGACGGCTGAGCGCTCGCGTCGAGTCCTCGACGGAACCGCCGTCGCAAGGTCACGTTGTGTTCCCCGAGGGAGGGGCCTTCGACGGAGAGTTAAGATGACCCATAAGCTAGCCCTGCTCGCCGCCGCCGCGTCCCTGACGATCGCCGGCGCCGCTGCTGCCCAAACCACCCAGACCACCCCGAACCCGGCCACGACCCCGACGCCGAACCCGACCATGACGACGCCGACGACGCCGATGGGATCCACCCCGTCCACGACCGCGTCGCCGTCGACCGGCTCGGGCGCGGCGACCATGCCGCGGACGACGCAACAGACGATGCCCGGCTCCCCGTCGGCCGATAGCGCCGGCCAGCCCAGCTCGGCCACTGCCGCCAGCTACAAGGTCGGTTCGGCCGTGAAGGACGCCCAGGGCGTGGCCGTGGGCCAGATCACGGGAACCAGCACCGGCGCGGACGGCTCGACCAACGTCATCGTCACCAACGGCGGCGTGAAGTTCGCCCTGCCGGCCAACAGCCTCAGCGCCACGGCCGATGGCGGCGTCCAGACGACGGCCACCAAGGCCCAGATCGACGCGACCGTCGCCGCCGCCAAGCCGCAATAGGCGCGTGGACCTCCACGACCGATACGACCGCGAGCCCGCTCGGCATTGCCGAGCGGGCTCGTCACTGATAGCGATGATCGAGGGCGCTTTCCGACCCGGACGGAATCATCCGGACCGAAAAGCTCCATCTTTCTTGGGGAGAGCCCGCGCGCCGGTCGGTCCGGTGGCGAGGTTCAGAGGGCGGTTCTCGCCGACTTGGGGTTCAGTATGCCTCCGGCCAACAAGACCAAGCGTGGGTCCAGCTCGCTGTTCTGGGATCTGTTGACGTTCGATCGTCTCGTGACGGGTCCCGTCATCCATTACATTTATTGGGCGGGCCTGGGCGTGGTCGTCCTGTTCGGCTTCGGCGTCGTCGGCGCGGCCGTGGGCCTGGCGCTGAAGGAGCCGGGCGTCGCCTCGATGCTGCTCGCCTTCCCGGTCATGGTGGCGGGCTTGCTGGTGGCCAGCGCCCTGGTTCTGCTGTGGCGCGCCTTCTGCGAGTTCTACGTCGCCATCTTTCGGATCAGCGAGGACCTGCGGGCCCTGCGCCAGACCAGCGACGCCGACCACGCGGCTCACGCCGCTCACCGCGCCCGCCAGGCCGCCGCCCAGCCGCCGCAACAGCCGCGCTGAAGCTTATCGCGCCACGGCCTTGAGTCGTTCGCGCAGCGCCGCCATCGCGTCCAGCGGCATGTCGAGGGCGCAAAACAGCTTTTCGGGTAGGTCGATCGCCCGGTCGCGCAGGGCGCGGCCCTTGTCGGTCAGGTCCACGATGACCCGCCGCTCGTCCTCCGGATCGCGGCGGCGCGCGATGAGTCCGCCGGCTTCCAGGCGCTTGAGCAGCGGGGTCAGGGTGCTGGAGTCGAGGTCTAGGGCGTCGCCCAGGGCCCCGACCGTGCGCGGGCTCTGTTCCCACAGCACCAGCATGGCTAGGTACTGCGGATAGGTCAGGCCCAGCGCGTCCAGCAGCGGCCGGTAGAGCCGCGTCATCCGGTTGGCCGCGCCGTAAAGGGCGAAGCACAGCTGATTGTCGAGGCGCAGGACTTCGGGGCTTTCGGATGGCGCGGCTGTCTTCTGGCTCATGGCGCGAGCTTAGGACGCCTTCACCGTGATGGCGACGTCGACATTGCCCCGCGTGGCGTTCGAATAGGGGCAGACCCGGTGCGCGGTGGCGACCAGGGCCTCGGCGTCGGCCTGGCTGAGCCCTTGGGTCTCGACCTCCAGGGCGACTTCCAGCTTGAAGCCGACCTCTTGCGTGGCCAGGCCCACCTGGCCGGTCACGGTCGAGCCGGTCAGGGCGATCTTCTGGGTGCGGGCGACGTGCGCCATGGCGCTCTGGAAGCACGCGGCGTAGCCGGCCGCGAACAGCTGCTCGGGGTTCGTGCCGGTCTCCTTGCCGCCCAGGGCCTTGGGCATCGACAGTTGCACGTCCAGCAGGCCGTCCTCGCTGCGGACATGGCCTTCGCGGCCGCCGACGACCGTGGCGCGGGTGGAGTAGAGGGTGGTCATGGGAAAGCTCCTTGGCTTAAAATAGTGAGAACGATTTAATCGTGTGCGATATAAATTCAAGAGTGGAGCAGGAAAAAGATCGCGCGCGATCAATTGGGCGCGCCAGTCGGCGTCTCAGAGCGAGCGGGGAGGGGGCTTAAGCGGCCCAGGCCGCCGCGAAGCGCTTCAGCAGCGATCGCGCCGGGCTTTCGCCCCCGGCCTCGGCGGCTTCCAGGCGGAGGAAAAGGTCTCCGGCCTTGTGGGATGCGCGGGCGGGCAGGCCTTGGCCGGGCAGACGCACGAGGCCGCGCGCGGCGGCCTTGGTCGAGATCCAGGCGGGGCGCGGACCCAGTGGCGTCGCGGCCTCGACCCGACCGCCCTCGGCGAGGACGCGCGGATCGACCTTGCCCGTCAGCCACAGATCGTCGCCACGGACCAGGGCGCCGTCCTCCGCGCGGTGACGGACTTCGAAGGTCACGCCGTCGACCCGCACCTTGTCGCCCTCGCGCAGGCCGGCGGGCAGTTTCAGGCGCAGCTGGCGGCCGTCGATGGCCAGGTCTTCCGCGCCGCCGGCGAAGGCGGTCAGGACGTCGATCTCAAGGATGGCGCGATCGGCGATCGGAGAGGGGGAGGTCACGGCCGGCGGAAAATGGGCCTGGACGACCGGCTGCTCCTGCAGCAGGCGATAGGCGGCCAGCACGTCGCGAAAAAGCGCCGCGTCGCCGGCCGGACGATCCGGATGGGCGCGCTTGGCGGCCTCGCGATAGGCCTTGCGCAGCTCGCGCTCGTCCGCGCCGGCGGCGACGCCCAGCAGGGCGCGGGCGGCCGAGAGCGTCAGAGCGGCGGGACGAAGGGTCATCGCCGGACCCTGGCGCGGGGATGGTCAACGCCGGGTTAAGTTAAGACTTTCGCGGACGGTGGCTCTCGGCCGTCGAGGGGCCTATATCGAAGCCATGAGCGCCGACACGACCCTGATCCCAGCCTCGCCCAGCGAGGACGACTATGTCCGCCAGGTGGCCGAGGCCACGCCGCCGCCCTTGCTCAGCGAGGAGGATCCGTTCGCCCTGTTCGCCGCGTGGCTGGAAGAGGCGGGCAAGAAGGAACTCAACGACCCGAACGCCATGGCGGTGTCGACGGTCGACGCCGATGGGATGCCCGACTCCCGGATGGTGCTGCTGAAGGATTTCGACGCGCGCGGCTTCGTCTTCTACACCAACACGCAAAGCGCCAAGGGCGTGGAGCTGGACGGTCATCCCAAGGCGGCGATCCTGTTTCACTGGAAGTCCCTGCGCCGTCAGGTGCGGATTCGCGGGAACGTCGAGCGCGTGACCGACGCCGAGGCCGACGCCTATTTCTCCAGTCGCGCCCGCCACAGCCAGATCGGCGCCTGGGCCAGCGATCAGTCGCGGCCGCTGCCGGATCGCCTGGCGCTGGAAAAGCGCGTCGCCGAGATGGGCCTGAAGTTTGGCCTGGGCAAGGTGCCGCGTCCCCCGCATTGGAGCGGCTACAGGATCGTTCCCCAAACCCTGGAGTTCTGGCGCGACCGGCCCTTCCGTTTGCATGAGCGCCTGGTGTTCGAACGGGCCGGCGAGGGTTGGGCCACGAAGCGGTTGTTTCCGTAGGCGGAAGGCCATGTTTTGGCCTTTTTTCGAGCGTGCCGTCAGGCCCGGCTAAAGGCCCAGCTTGGGCCTTCCGGCCGCTGGCGAACCAAAGGGAAAAGTCATGGGTCTCCTGAACGAAGTGATCGGCGCGGTTGTCGCCGAAGAGGCGCTGGACAAGATGGATCCGGACGCGAACCTGCTGGAAAAGGGCGCGGCCCTGGTGGCGGGTTTCGTCGGCGAGAACGCCATCGAAGGCGAGATCGGCAAGCTGTTCCATAAGGACGAGGCTTCCGACGATCAGCCGGCCTCGGACGACGACAACAACTGATCCGACGCCCATTCGGAAACAGGACGGCCGCGCCAGACCCCTGGCGCGGCCGTCGCGTTTCGAGGCTAGGCCGCGTACCGCGCCATGAAGGTCTCGACCGCGTCCGCGACGATCTCGGGGAGCGGTCGGCTGGGCAGGAGGTCGTCGCCGGCGGCCAGGCCCAGCAGAAGCGTCGGATGGTCCAGCATTCCCATCAGCTGGCTGGCGGCCCAGGAGGGCTTCTCGGTCCGCAGCTCCCCTGTCGCGCGCAGGTCGTCGATCACCGCGATCGCCGCGCCGCCCAGTTCCGCGCGGGCGGTCTGCAGAAGGTAGTCGGCCACGTCCTCGAACCGCCGACGCTCGGCCGCCACCATGCGGAACATGGCCCGCGCGTCGGGACGCGAGAGGAAGGTCGCGTAGGCCAGGGCCAGAGCGGTCAGGCGCGCGCGGGCGTCGCCACGAACCCGAGCGGCCTCGCGCACCGGCGCGGCGGCGTCCCGGATCGTCTCCATCACGATGGCCTTGAACAGGTCAGCCTTGCTGGGAAAGTAGGCATAAAGCGTGGCGGTGGAGACTCCCGCCGCGCGGGCGACGAACTCCATGCCCGCGTCGGCGTAGCCTTCGCGGAGGAACAGGGCCCTGGCCGCGCCGAGGATTTCTTCGCGTTTGGCGCCAGAGCGATGGAGACCTGAACCGATAAGCATGTGTGACACTCGCGGGAGGGCAATTCTCGGAAATACAATTTAGCCGATAGCTTACCGGCGAAGCAAGGGTCGCGGGAGGCGACTCCGCTTCGGCTTTCGGCTATGCAGCCCAGGCGCCGGAATTCGGGCGCTGAAAGATGGGATTCGAGGCGTGATCAAGGACGCGGAAGCCGCGCGCGAGCAGGAAGTGGCCGCCTGGTTCGGTCAGCGCGCCGAGAACACGATCGAGACGTCGTGCGCGCGGGTGTTCCTGATCGGCGGTTCGGCCTTCAAGGTGAAGCGCCCGGTCGACTTCGGCTTCCTGGACTATTCGACGCTGGAGCTTCGGCGCTGGGCGCTGGAGCGCGAGCTGACCTTCAACCGGGCCGCCGCGCCGGACATCTATCGCGAGGTGCGTCGACTGACCCGCGCCGCGTCCGGCGATATCGAGATCGATGGCGAGGGCGAGATCGTCGAATATCTGCTGGAGATGCGCCGTTTCGACCAGAACGGCGTGCTGGCGACCCAGCCCTGGGCGATCGACGACGCGCTGGAGGACTCGCTGGGCCGCACGGTGGCGCGCTTTCACGCCGGTTCCGCCCTACGTCCCAACGGCGGCGGCGTCTCGGCCCTGGGCTATACGATCCGCTCGAACGCCAATCTGTTGCGGGGCCTCGCGCCGCGCTTGGGCAAGCAGGCCGTCGAGCGCCTGGTCCACGAGACCGACATCGCCCTGGAGCGGCTGGGGCCGCTGCTGGACGGCCGCGCCGCCGAGGGCTTCGCCCGCCATTGCCATGGCGATCTGCATCTGGGGAACATCCTGATCGAGGACGGCCAGCCGATCCTGTTCGACTGCATTGAGTTCAACGACACCCTGTCGGACATCGACATCCAGTACGATCTGGCCTTCCTGCTGATGGATCTCGACTTCCGCCGCCGCCGCGACGCGGCGGGTCGGGTTCTGAACGCCTATCTGGACGAGGCCGCCCGCGTGTTCGGGGAAGGCCTGTGGACGGGCCTGGCGGCGCTGCCGCTGATGCTGAGCGTGCGGGCCGCCGTCCGCACGCACGTGTGGGCCTATACCGGCGACGACGAGGCCGCGCGGGCCTATCTGCAGACGGCCCTGGAGCATCTGGCTCCCAAGCCGGTCAGCTTGATCGCCGCCGGCGGTCTGTCGGGCTCCGGCAAGTCGACCTTCTCGCGCGTCTGCGCTCCGGGCCTGGGTTCGGCGCCCGGCGCGGTGGTGCTGCGCACCGACGAGATCCGCAAGCGCCTGTGGGGCGTGCCCGCCCTGGAGCGGCTGCCGCGCGAGGCCTATACGCCGGAGATGAGCGCCAAGACCTACGACCAGCTGTTCGGCGACGCCGCCCTGTGCCTGAAGGCGGGACGCTCGGTGGTGCTGGACGCGGTGTTCCTGAAGCCCGAGGAGCGCGCCCGCGCCGAGGCCCTGGCCCGCGACCATGACGTCGCCTTCCAGGGCGTCTGGCTGGAAGCGCCGCCGGAAGTCCTGCGCGCCCGCGTCGCCGCCCGCGTCAACGACGCCTCGGATGCCGATGTGGCGGTGCTGGAAAATCAGCTGTCGCGCGATACGGGCGAGATCGGCTGGCGCAAGGTCGACACCGTCAGCGCCTTCGAGGACGAGGCGCGCGCCCTGGCCGAGGCGATGGGCTGACGACCCTAAGCCGCCCGCAGGTTCTCGTCGGGCGGCTCGGGGTTCAGCGCGCGGACGATCGCCGTGATCAGGTCGACCGGCTTGACCGGCTTGCCCAGGTGGTCGTCGAAGCCCATGTCGAGGAACCGCTCCCGGTCGCCGGCCATGGCCGAGGCCGTCAGGGCGATGACCGGAAGGGCCGGGTCGCCGGCTCGGCCGGCGCGGATGGCTTCCAGCGCGGTGATGCCGTCCATCACCGGCATGTTGATGTCCATCAGCACGCAGTCGTAGCGGGCGCGAGCCATGGCCGCGAGCGCTTCCTGGCCATTCTCGACGATGGTCAGGGCCACGCCCGCCGGCTCCAGCATGGCGCGCACGACCCGCTGGTTGATCGCGTTGTCCTCGGCCATCAGGACGTGGATCGCGCCGAGGTCCGCCTCGTCCTCGATCGGCTCCGGAACCGGAGCGGGCGGGGCGCTCCGTTCGGCGGGGACCGTGAAGACGAAGTTGGCGCCGAGCGCGCTGGGGGTAAGCGTCAGATCGCCGCCCATCTGGCGCGCCAGGGCCCGGGATATGGCCAGCCCAAGGCCGGCGCCGCCGTGCTGGCGCGAGATGCTCTCGTCGGCCTGGGTGAAGCTGTCGAACACCCGTTCCGCCGCGTCCTTGGGGACGCCCGGTCCAGTGTCGTCGACACGGAACCGCAGCATCCAGGCCTCGCCGAGCGGGGTCGCGGCGACCTTGACGCGCACATACCCCTGAGCGGTGAACTTGACGGCGTTGGATACCAGGTTGGTCAGCACCTGACGGATGCGCAGCGGGTCGGCCCGCACCCAGTCCGGAACCTCGGCGTCGACGTCACAGATCAGCGACAGCGACTTGGCCGCCGCCGCGTCCCGCCAGGCGTCGACCACCTCGGCGACGACGGCGCGGGGCGCGACCGTCTCGGGCGACAGCTCGACCTTGCCGACCTCGATGCGCGACAGGTCCAGCACGTCGTTCAGCAGCCGCATCAGGTTGTCGCCCGACCGGATCATCAGCTCGACCTGCTCGCGTTGCACGGGATCCAGGGGCGAGCGTTCGAGGGCGTGCGCCATCCCCAGCAGGCCGTTCATCGGCGTGCGCAGTTCGTGGCTGGCGACGGCGATGAAGGTCGACTTGGCGCGAGCCGCCTCGAGCGCCTTTTCGCGTTCATTGCGCAAGCCCTGGGTCAGGTCGTCCATGCGCCGGGCGGTGGCGCGATTGCGCAGGGCCACGTTCATCGTGCAGGCGATCAGCAGCAACAGCGATCCTCGCGTGGCCTGGGTGATCAGGTCATGACCGCTCATCGCGAAGAACGGAAAGACGATCAGGCTCAGCACCGGGGCGAGGGCGCTGAGGATCAACAGGATCAGGGGCTGATGGCGGTACTGCTGAGCGAAGACCAGCTGACCGCACCAGATGGCGGTCGCCGCGATCCTCAACCGGTCGTCGCCGTGCAGCCACAGCATGGCCCCCAGCCAGGCCCAGCTGCCATTGATCGGAAGCGCGCCCAGAATAAAGGCCGCCCGCTCGCGCGGTCCAACCGCGCGATCGGCGCCGAAGTCGCGCACGACGAGGAAGGCCAGGCCTTCGGCGATCAGGAAGCTCGTTAGCCAGGCCAAGGCCAGCTTGGGACCTAGAGCCAAGCTGACGGTCCCGCCGGCCAGGCATCCGGTGATGACCCGCGACGGCGTCAGCCGCCGGATATCCGCCGCGACCTCATCCAGCCGCTCGTCCGCCAAGGTCTCGGCTACGAAGCGCAAACACGTCTCCTGTCGGCGAAGCCATTTCGCCGGAATCGGCGGCGACTATCGGCCGATCGCCATGAGGAGTCTGTAAATCGGGCCTGCGACGGATCATCGCGCCGCGTCGATGGGGGCGGACGGCGAAGACCGTTCGCGCGAGGAGCGCCGCGCGTTGCGTGTCGCGCCGCGCATCGATAGCCTTGTATGAACAACGATAAGGCAACGGGAGAGCCGGAGTTCCATGCAAGGCCTGATGCAACACGGGGCGCTGACCCTCGACAAGATCATCGACCATGCCGCGCTCTGGCACGGTCATCGCGAGGTGGTCAGCCGATCGGTCGAGGGCCCGATCGTGCGCACGACCTACGCCCAGATCCGGGATCGGGCCAAGCGCGTCTCCAACGCCCTGCTGGCTTTGGGGATCAAGCCGGGCGATCGAGTCGGCACCCTGGCGTGGAACACCGGCCGCCACATCGAGGCCTGGTACGGGATCATGGGCATCGGCGCGGTCTGCCACACCCTCAACCCGCGGCTCTTTCCCGAGCAGATCGCCTGGATCGCCGACCACGCGGGCGACCGGCTGATCTTCACCGACCTGACCTTCCTGCCGATCCTCTCGGCGATCCTGCCGCGTCTGCCGCATGTCGAGCACGTGGTGGTGTTCACCGATCGCGAGCACATGCCGTCACAGTTCGCGCCCGCCGCCGATGCGCCGCACTTCAAGGGCCTGCTCGCCTATGAGGACCTGGTCGAGCAGCACCACGCCGACTGCGCCTGGGGCGGATTCGACGAGGGGACCGCCGCCGGCCTCTGCTACACCTCCGGCACGACGGGCGATCCCAAGGGGGTGATGTACTCGCACCGCTCGAACTTCCTGCACACCCTGATCACCCTGCAGCCCGACGTGATGGGGCTGTCGCAGAAGGACGTGATCCTGCCGGTCGTGCCGATGTTCCACGCCAATGCGTGGGGCGTGGCCTTCTCGGCGCCGGGGACCGGGGCCAAGATGGTCATGCCGGGCGCCAAGATGGACGGCGCCTCGATCTTCGAGCTGCTGGACACCGAGGGCGTCACCTTCTCGGCCGCCGTGCCGACCGTCTGGCAGATGCTGCTGCAGCATCTCGAGGCCACCGGCGCCAAGCTGCCGCTGCTGAAGAAGGTGGTCATCGGCGGGGCGGCCTGTCCCGAAAGCATCATCCGCGCCTTCCACGACAAGTACGACGTCGAGGTCGTCCACGCCTGGGGCATGACCGAGACCTCGCCGGTGGGGACCCTGTCGGTGATGACCGACGACCTCGAAAAGCTGTCCTATGACGAGCAGATGCCCTATCGCCTGAAGCAGGGCCGACCGCCGCTCGGCGTCGAGATCTGCCTCAAGGACGACGACGACAAGCGTCTGCCGCACGACGGCCGCGCCTTCGGCCATCTGAAGATCCGCGGACCGATCATCGCCGGCGAATATTTCCGGGGCGCCGGCGGCAAGATCCTGGACGAGGAAGGCTTCTTCGACACCGGCGACATCGCCACCATCGACGAGCACGGCTTCATGCAGATCACCGACCGGGCCAAGGACGTGGTCAAGTCGGGCGGCGAGTGGATCAGCACGATCGAGATCGAGAACATCGCCGTGGGCCACCCCAAGGTCGCTCTGGCGGCGGTGGTCGGCCAGCCGCATCCCAAGTGGGACGAGCGGCCGGTGCTGCTGATCAAGCTGAAGGACGGCGAGACCGCGACGAAGCAGGAGATGATCGATTACCTGCAGGGCAAGATCGCCAAGTGGTGGATGCCGGACGACGTCCTGTTCGTCGACGACATCCCGCTGGGCGCGACGGGCAAGATCGACAAGAAGCTGATCCGCAAGCGCCTGGCCGACGACGGCTACGCGTTGCCGGAGACGCCGCTACAGCCCTCGCCGGCGTCGGCTCCGACCCTGGCGGCGGCCGATGGCGGCCACGCGGCGGTGATCTACGCTCCCGAGCCGGCCGAGGCGATCGAGCCCGAGGCCGTGCTCGACGCGCCGCTGGAGCCCGAACCGGAAGCCGAACGCGCGCCGGAGGCCGAGCCGGAAACGGCCGCCGAGGCTTCGCCCGACTCCGAGCCCGGGCCGGACGTGGAGACCCAGGCCGAACCGGCGTCGGTCGCCGACACGATCATCGCCGAGGCCGCCGCCATCGCCGCGGCGGCGGCGGTCGCCAAGGCCGAGGCTCCGGCGGACCTTCCGACCGGCGAGGCGACCGCGACGCCGGTCGAGCCTCCGCTGCGCCTGCACGAGCCCAGCGAGGCGGCCAACGCCGACGCGCTCGCGCCGTTCTCAGCCCCCATAACCCCGAGCCGGCGCGGCGTGTCGAAAGCCTCGGCCCGGACGTCCGCCAAGGCCGAGACGAAACGGGACAAGCCGCCGGCTTGGGCGAGCCTCTATCTGGATTTCGCCGTGCTGATCGCCTTGGCCCCGGCCATCCTGGTCGGCGGCGGCGCGCTGGGCGTCAAGCTGGGCCTGATCGGTCAGTCCCTCGGCTATGCCGCCATGACGGTCGACTGGGCTCCGAAGGCGGCCTATCTCGGCGTGGCGACCAGTCTTCTGGGCCTGGTCGTGGCCCTGGCCGGCGGCTTTGGCCGCCTCTGGAAGCTGGCCGCCCTGGCCCTGGCGATCACCGCGGTCACCTTCGGCGTGATGATCGCCGCCGACGCGCTCTTCAAGGCCCCGCCGATCCATGACGTCGCCACCGACTGGAAGACGCCGCTGACCTTCTCGGACGCGGCCATGGCCGGGCGCGGCGGCTCGGCCGAGCCCGTGCTGGACGATCCCAGCCTGCCGGTCGGCTCGACCGCCTATGCCGGGCGCGAGATCGCCGCCATCAACGGCGAGACCTGTCCGGCGGCTCGGCCGCTGGTCGTCAACCGCGCGCCCGGCGATGTCTACGAGGCCGCCAAGGCCGCCGTGCTGGCCAAGGGCATGACCCTCGTCACCGACGACCCGACCGACGGCCGCCTGGAGGCCATGGCGCGCAGCTTCTGGTACGGCCTGACTGACGATCTCGTTCTGCGCGTTCGCGCCGACGCCCAGGGCGCGCGCCTGGACATGCGTTCGATCGGCCGCGACGCCGGCGGCGACCAGGGCCGCAACTGCCAGCGCATCGGCGATCTGATCGCGGCGGTGAAGAGCGGTCAGGCGAGCCGGTAGGTCGCGTCGAGACCGGCAGGGCCCTCGCAGGCGACTCGGCCTTCGCGGGTCAGCTGGATCATGTGGGCCAGCACCGAATGGGCGGCGGCGGGATGCAGTCGCGGGTCCACGGCCGCGTACAGGCTGGGCACCATCGCCTTGATCGTCGTGAGCCCCGCGCCCAGCGCGTCCAGGATCTGGGCCTCCCGCGCCCGGCGATGGGCCACATAGGCGTCGATGAACGGCCCGACCTCCCGCACCGGCGCGCCATGGGTGGGCCACAGCGTGTCGAAGTGCCGGGCCCGCACCTTGGCCAGGCTGGCGAAATAGTCGCCCATGTCGCCGTCGGGCGGGGTGATCACCGTGGTCGACCAGCCCATGATGTGATCGCCGCAGAAGAGCGCGTTCTCCTCGCGCAGGGCGAAACAGACGTGGTTGGAGGTGTGGCCCGGCGTGGTCACGGCCTCCAAGGTCCAGCCGGGACCGGAGACGACATCGCCGTCGGCCAGTTCGATATCGGGCCGGAAACGATCGTCGGCGCCTTCCTCCAGGGCCGGGCTGTCGCTGGCCCGCGGGGCCGGGGCGGGCAGGCCATGGACCTTGGCCCCGAACAGCCGGGCCAGCGGATGGGCCAGGGGCGAGTGGTCCAGATGGTGGTGGGTGACCAGCACATGCGTCACCGTCTCGCCGGCCAACGCCGCCTTCAGGGCCTCCAGATGCTCGGGCAGGTCCGGCCCCGGATCGATCACCGCCACCTCGCCCCGGCCGACGATATAGACGCCCGTGCCGGTATAGGTGAACGGCCCCGGATTGCGGGCGATGACCCGCCGGATCAGCGGCGAGACCTGGTCGCATCGCCCGTATTCGAACGCCAGCTCACGGACGAAGGGGATCATGGCGACCTTCCCGAAACAGAAGCGGATCCCGAGAGGAGACCCTCGACGGCGCCGGTCTTGCGCTGGGCGTTGCCGGTAACCTCCGGAGAGACGACCATGGCGGCGGACGCGGCGATTTTTGTATCAAAACGGCTCCAGCGCGCGGCCTTCGCCATCCTGTGTATCATTCTGGCGCAGTTCGTTTTGGCCAGCTGCCATCCCGAACCGACGCCGATGGCGGCCCGCGAGGCGGGCGCCTATTAAGCATCAGGCCGGCAAGACGCCGGACAGGTCGTAGCCGGCCTCGCGGCCCTGATCCACCAGGGTCTGGCGATCCTCGCCCGCCAGGGCCCGGCCGATCGACCAGGTGACGATCGAGCGCGTGCCCGAACGACAGAAGGCCAGCACGGGCCCCTGGGCCGCCTCGACCGCCGCGCGGACCGTCTCGACCTGCTCCGGCGTCGGACCGCCGCGCACCGGCACGTGCAGATAGTCCATGCCCGCCGCGCGCGCCGCCGCCTCGATCGCCGCGCCGGGCGGCTGGCTGGGGTCCTCGCCGTCGGGGCGGTTGTTGATCACCAGAACGAATCCCTCGGCCGCCGCCCGGGCCATGTCGGCCTCGGCGACCTGCGGGCTGACGGTGATGGAGTCGTTGACGCGTCGAAAATCGCTCATGAGACCGCTGGGTTCTAAAGACGCGCGGCGCGTTCCGCCGCCGCCCCATCTTCGCGGGCGCGCGGCGCCTAGGCAATGGTCACAACAGGCCGAAACGGCGCCCAGCCCGTTGGCGCCGACGCGGTGGCGTTATTTGGCCAGTGGCCTTTCATCAAAAAACTTTCACGAATTTTCCGCCCTGACGGGCATGATTTGTTGCGTGTCAACGCTTGAGTGGAAATTCTCGTCGCGCTGGCTTTCGAGGCCCAAAGCCTCAAGAACTGCGTTCTTGAAGTGCAAGATAGTCCCATCGAAACAAGAGGATGCCCGGCATGGCCTCCGGTCCGTCGAGTTTCGGGTATCGAGACGGAGCGTCGATCTTTCGAAAAGTGGCTACCCTGTGGCGTTTTTGCGACACGCTGGGCAGATGTGGATTACAGATTTGCAATGACAATTGACCCCCGGCTCCGCGGGCTCCTAACGTCCCTCTAACCGGGGAAAATGTTTCCGGGACACCAGTGATCTCGTGGCGCACTTCGGCGGATTTCCGCTCCAGGTTGGACAAAGGTTTCTAGAGGGGTTCCTCGTCCAGCTTGCCGCCAGCGCCACGCTTAGAGGGGATTGAAAAGCATGAATTCGACCAAAGGCAGCGCACGCGCGCGCCTGATGACGACGACGTTGCTCGCCGGCCTAGCGGCTATCGCCGCGCCGCTCACGGTCGCGACCGTGGCGACCGTCGTTCCGACGATCGCTTCGGCTCAAGACTATACGAGCGGTACGCTGACCGGCACCGTCCGGGATGGCTCCGGCGCTCCCGTCACGGGCGCGAAGGTCACGATCAAGTCCTTGGCTCAGGGCTTCTCGCGCGACCTCACGACCGATGAAACCGGCCAATTCCGCGTTCCGCTGATTCCGGGCGGCGGCTATTCGGTCGCCATCTCCAAGCAAGGCTACCAGTCGACCAATGACGGCAACGTCCAGGTCGCGGTGGGCGGCACCTCGGCCTACAGCTTCACGCTGCCGGCGGCCGGCGAGACTGTCTCCGAGGTGGTGATCACCGCCACCGCCAACCCGCAGCTGGACTTCTCGCAGTCGACCAAGGGGCTGACGCTGGACGTCGAAACCCTGCAGAAGCAAGTTCCCCTGCCGCGCAACATCACGGGCGTCGCCCTGCTGGCGCCGGGCGTGGTCAAGGCCGTGTCGGGCTTCTCCAACACCGATGGTTCGGCGGTTCCCACGATCGGCGGCTCGTCGGCGGGTGAAAACGCGTTCTACATCAACGGCTTGAACATCACGAACTTCGACACCTACGTCGGCGGCGCCACCGTGCCGTTCGATTTCTACAAGTCGGTCGATGTGAAGACTGGTGGTCTGCCGGCTGAATATGGTCGCGCGACGGGCGGCGTGCTGAACGCCGTGACCAAGTCGGGCACCAACGAGTTCAAGTTCGCCGTTCACGGCAACTTCCAACTCAGCGACCTGCAGGAGCACTCGCCGGACACCTACGCGACCAAGAACTCGCGCGCTTCGTCCGACCGCAAGGAATACATCGTCGAAGCGGGCGGCCCGATCATCAAGGACCGCCTGTTCGCCTACGGCCTGTATCAGGTCAACGACATCCAATCGACGGGCGCCGGCATCACGTCGAAGGCCTATCGCGAAGATCGTAGCGCCAGCCCGTTCTACGGCTTCAAGCTCGACGGTTATCTGACCGACAAGCAGCACTTCGAATACACCCAGTTCAACACGACGCAGATCACTTCGCGCCGCAACTACGCCTATGATCCGACGACCGACACGATCGGCGCGGCGGCGGACGGCACGAAGTTCAAGAGCGGCGGCAACAACTGGATCGCTAAGTACACCGGCTCGTTCACGGACTGGTTTACGCTCTCGGCCGCCTACGGTCACAGCCGCGACCAAGACTACACCCTGCCGGGCTCGACGGGCTTCTCGTATGTCAGCGACGCTCGCGCCAATGGTACGGCCATCGCCTTCGGTCCGACGCCGGTCGCGAACCAATCGACCAACATCGACAATACGACCCGGAAGTTCTACCGCGTCGACGGCGACTTCTACTTCGATATCTTCGGCAAGCACCACGTGCGGACCGGCTATGATCACGAAAGCACCGATCTGTTCCACAGCTCGCTGCAATCGGGCGGTCTGTCCTACAACTATGGCCGTGTCCGCTCGCAGAACACGTCGAACGCCCTCGGCTTGCCGCTGAACCAGCAATACGTCCGTGTCCGCGTGTCGAACTTCGGCGGGGCCCAAGTCACGGGCGCCAACGAGTCGTTCTACATTCAAGACTCTTGGGATGTGACGGACCGCGTGAACCTGCAAATCGGCGCGCGTGACGATGTCTTCAAGTTGAACAACTTGAAGGGCCAGCAAGTCCTGAACCTGAAGAACAACTGGGCGGGTCGTTTCGCGCTCAGCTACGACGTCTTCGGCGACGGTCACACCAAGGCGTTCGCGTCCTATGGTCGCTATTTCATCCCGCCGGCTTCGAACCTGTCGTTCCGCGGCGCCGACCTCTACTACTTCGCCTACTTCCTGCCGCCGGATGGTGGCCTGAGCTACGATGCGTTCATCGATCCGGTCACCAAGAAGCCGACGGCTCTGGGCGCCCAGATCGACAACCCGAAGTTCAACGCCGCCAACGGCACCACGATCTGCCCCGCGGGTCCGGTGGGTTCGACCAGCTCGCACGGCTGCGTCGTCTACGGCAATGGCATCCAGGAACCGGCCGCGTCCAAGGCCGCCGTGGGTCTGAAGGCCAGCTATGAAGACGAGTTCATTGTCGGGTTCGAACATAAGTTCAATCCGCTGTGGAAAGCCGGCGCCACGCTGACCTACCGCAACCTGGGCCGGACGGCCGAAGACATGGCCGTCGACAGCGCGATCGTTAAGTGGTGCGCCCGGAACCCGACCGTCAACGGCTGCTCGGCTCCGGACCTGACCGATGTGCTTTACGGCGATGCCGACTATGTCGTCGGCACCCCGGGTCGCGATATGTCGATCATCGTCCGCACCGACCTCGCCACGCCGCTGGCGGGTAAGAAGATCAACCTGACGGCGGCCGATATCGGCAACCCGAAGGCTGTTCGTGAATACACGGCCCTGGAACTGTCGTTCTCGCGCGCCTGGGACGGCAAGTGGATGCTGAACGGTTCGTACACGCTCTCGCGCCTGTACGGTAACTACGAAGGAACCGTGAAGTCCGACGCCGGTAACAGCGCTCAGGTCGACGCGGGCTCGACCCAAGAGTTCGACCACCCGGGCCTGGAAGAATACGCCAAGGGTCTGCTGCCCAACCACCGTGGGCATCAGTTCAAGCTCTACGGCGCCTATGCGATCACGGAGAACCTGCAGATCGGCGGTAACGCGACGGTCAACTCGCCGCGTCACTACGGCTGCATCGGCTACTACGGCCGCGATCAAAACGACCCGAACTTTGATCCCTACGCCGCCGGCTACGGCGCGGCTTCGCGTTGGTGCTATAACGGCACCACCTCGGTGCCGGTGCCGCGCGGTTCGGCCTTCAAGGGCGACTGGTACTCGAACCTCGATCTGCAGGTCCGTTACACGGTTCCCAGCATGGGCTTCATCCCGGGCGGCCTGACGCTGCGCGCCGACGTGTTCAACGTCTTCAACCAGAAGAACGTCACCCAGAACTACGAAGTGGGCGACTCGAGCGCCAGCTCCGTGGACGTCAACTACAAGAAGCCGATCGAGTACCAAACGCCGCGCTACGTGCGTCTGGGCTTCGACTGGGCCTTCTAATCTAACCATCTCGGTTTGGATTAAATGGGCGGCGGGTTCGAAAGGACCCGCCGCTTTCTTTTTGTCCGTCTTCCTTTCGTGCGCCCCTGTCGCCCGCGGTCTTGAACGTCAGCCGGGAGATCTCGCCGATTATTCCGATCGGAAAATGGGACTCAGGCCATCTCGAGATCAGGCCTCTCTCTTTGGTCTTCGACGCAGGCGACCGGCTGGACCGCCGAGGAACTCGCCCGTCCTTTCGGTCTGAATGCGTCTCCCGGACTGCCGTGATAGAGAGGTTTTGGAGAGCCTTCTTAGGAACGGTCGTCGTGTAGGTCGGCGCCTCCGGCTGAAGAGGGGCGAGTTCCGACCTCGGCGTCCCCCTCGCCTCATGAAAAAGGCCGCCCGGCGAGCCGGACGGCCTTTCGCTCTTTCAGCCTTCGCCAGTCCCTTACCGCACCGGCGTATCCGCCAGCACCGCCGCCCCGCCGGGGGCCGCGCGGAGGCGGGCCTTGGCCATTTCGTCGAGGATCGCCTGCGAGCGCGGGTCGCCCAGCACCCAGGCGGCGGCCGCCAGGGTGCGGGCCGAGGTCTCGGAGACGCCCAGGAACTTCTCGAAGGCCTCGAACGGCGACTTGGCGCCGTCCACGCGCTTGAGGCGCACGTCGCCGTCCAGCTTGGCCAGGGCCTTGGCCTTGTCGACGGCCTGGTAGAAGCCGCCCAGCTCGTCGACCAGGCCCAGCTGCTTGGCCTGCTCGCCGGTCCAAACGCGGCCCTTGGCGATCTCGCGCACCCGGGCTACCGGCAGCTTGCGCCCCTCGGCCACGCGGCTGACGAAGCCGGCGTAGATGCGGTCCATCCAGCCGGCGAACTTGGCGCGCTGGTCGGGGGTGAAGCCCTGGGCCGAGCCGAACGCCTCCGAATAGTCGCCGCCGACGTGCAGGTCCTTGGTGTCGACGCCGAAGCGGGCGAGGGCGTCGCCCAGGGCGAACTTGCCGCCATAGACGCCGATCGAGCCGGTCAGGGTCGAGGGCTCGGCCACGATCGAATTGGCCTGGCTGGAGATCCAGTAGCCGCCCGAGGCCGCGTAGGTCCCCATGCTGACCACGACAGGCTTGCCGGCCGCCTTGGCGCTCTTCATGGCCGCCAGGATCTGCTCCGAGGCCGTGTCCGAGCCGCCGGGCGAGGATACTCGGAAGACGATCGCCTTGACGTCCTTGTCGTCGGCCGCCGCCTTGAAGGCCTTGGCCACGTCGTCGGAATAGACGTTGCTGTCGCCGCTGAACGGCGAGCCGCCGCCGCCCGCGCCGGTGACGATGGCGCCTTCGGCCCCGATCACCGCGATGGCCGGGCCGGTCTTGACCGCCGGCGGCTTGCTCCGCGCGGCGTAGTCGTCGAAGTCGATCATCTTCGCGCCCTTGCCGGCCTTGTCGAGGGCGTAGGCCTCGATCTCGGCGACCTGGCCGACCTTGTCGATCAGGCCCTTGGCCTGGGCTTCCTGGGCGCTGTAGGGGCCCGCCTCCAGGGTCCTGATCAGCTGGGCCGGGTCGCGCTTGCGGTCGGCCGCCGCGCTGGTCAGGGCCGAGCGATAGACGGAGCCCATCCACGACAGCGTCGATTCCCGGTGGGCGGGCGTGTAGTCGCTGTAGAGGTAGGGATTGACCGCGTTCTTGTACTCATAGCGCTGCTCGTAGTCGGCCTTGACGCCGTACTTGTCGAAGAAGCGCTTGAAGAACATCGACTCGCTAGAGACGCCGACGGCCTGGAAACTGCTGTCGGGCTGCATCCAGAGCTCGTCGCTGGACGCGCCCAGCATGTAGGTCGAGGTGATCATGCCCGACGGATAGAGCCCTTGGCTGTGGGCGTAGATCGGCTTCTTGCCGGTTTCGCGGAAGTGCTTGAAGGCCAGGCGCAGCTCGTCGGCCGCGGCGGGGGCGACGCCGCCCTCGGGCAGTCGCACCAGAACCGCGGCGACCTTGTCGTCCTTTTCGGCGCGCCGCAGCGTGTCGATGATCGACATCACCGAACCGGCGCCGCCGCCGCTGAAGGCGGCGAAGGGGCTCTTGGGATCCTGGTCGGGCAGGCCGCCGCGCAAGTCCAGCTGCAGCACCGCGTGGGCCGGAATCGGCGCGGGGCGCGCGGCGCCGGCGGCCATGACGACCAGCAGGAAAGGCACTCCGACCACGAACAGCAAAAGGCCGACGAAAACGCCGGCGACGGTCAGAAAGAACTGCTTCATCGGAGGTCCTGCTTGCGAAACCGAGGACAAGCTAACCGCTGTTCGGGCGCGAACCAAATGAAGAGCGCGCAACGCGCGAGTCCGTCGCCAGACGTCTCGGCGACCGCCCGCCCGTTGAGGGCTAAGTTCCTATTTTCAGGAGGTTTTTCCCGCCTCTGGCTGGCGGGGAGGAAATGGTCGGAGTGGCAGGATTTGAACCTGCGACCCCTGCGTCCCGAACGCAGTGCTCTACCAGACTGAGCCACACTCCGACTTGGAGGCCGGCCTTATAGGGGGCGGTTTCGGAGGGCGCAAGCGCCTTTTTTCAGGTTCGTGTGACGGGCTGAAAAAAGTTCTGAAAACGGCTGTTGCATCCGTCCGAGTCGTGAGCTATCTCCACCGCCTCGCCGGGCCCAACGGGGTCCCGCCGTTCCTGCTGGGGAATGGTGTAATGGTAACACTGCGGTTTTTGGTACCGTCATTCTAGGTTCGAGTCCTAGTTCCCCAGCCATCTCTCTTCCGAGAAATAGTTGTCTGAAGGCGCCGCGAACGCGCTCCATATTCCGCTCGGCTTAGGTCGGCGTCGCTCGCTTCGCCGGCGGCCGCGAACCGGTGGTTGGTCTAGACCAGGCTGGCGCGCGAAATCTTCCGAACTCCAGCATTGAAAGCCAAGTTTGGGGCAATCCCCAAGATGAGTTTTGCGGTTGCGAGATAGAGGTTCACGACCTCCGGTTCGCCTTTCCATGTCGAGACTGGCGTAGGCCATATCTTGGGGTAAAGCCGTGATCTTTTTGTAAGGCGACGCCGTTTTCTGATAATTGATTGTTACAGGAATTCACGAATGGTGACGCTTTTTCCGCATTAACTACTTGTTTTTCTGAAATGAGGGTGTATTTGCGGGAAAAAGGGGAATGGAGTTGTGATCGTGGAAGACAAAGCGACCCTTATCGAACTTACCGCTGAAATCGTCGCCAACTATGTGGCCAATAATTCGACGCCAGTTTCGGAACTTCCCGCGCTCATCCGCGCCACGCATGATGCGTTGGCCGGTATTGGCGCGCCGCCCGCGCCTCAGGTGGAAGCCGTGACCAAGGCCACGCCGGCTCAGATCCGCAAGAGCATTACGCCCGAAGCCCTGATCAGCTTCGAAGACGGAAAGCCCTACAAGACGCTGAAGCGCCACCTGACCACGCACGGCATGACCGTGGCTGAATACAAGGCCAAGTGGGGCCTGCCGAACGACTATCCGACGACCGCTCCGGCCTATAGCGAAGCCCGTTCGCAGATGGCCAAGGCCCTCGGTCTCGGCCAGGGCGGTCGCAAGACCAAGGCCCCGCGCTCGCGCAAGGCCTGACGCTTCCCGAAAGGTCGGAAACACGAAAGGGGACGCCTTAGGCGTCCCCTTTTTTCTTGGCCGGTGATCTTTCGCGGCCTCAGGCCGCCGCGCCGCCCTCGACCCCGTCCTGTGGGGCGGGCTCGATGGCCAGGACCCGCGCCAGGTTCTCGACAAGGCGCGGAACTTCCACGGGCTTGGGCGTCAGGGCGTCCATGCCAGCCTCCGTGTAGAGCGCGCGTTCGTGTGGCAGGACGCTGGCGGTGACGGCGACGATCGGGGTCCGCTCGCGCCCAGTCCGCTTCTCGGCTTCGCGGATCGCGCGGCTGGCCGCGACGCCGTCCATGACCGGCATGTGGACGTCCATCAAGATCGCGTCCCAGCGGTCCTTTTCCCACATCGCCACCGCGTCGCGGCCGTCGACGGCGAACCCGCTGACCACGCCCAGGTGGTTGAGCAGGGTCAACAGCACGGCGCGATTGGTCTGGTTGTCGTCGACGACCAGGACGCGCGGCGCTGTCACGTCGTCGGGCGTCGTGGTCGCGGCCGCCAGCTCCACCCCGGGCGCGCGGGACGCCGGGGAGGTCTCGGGCATGGGCAGATCCATGGAGAAGCCCGCGCCGCCGTCCGGCGGGGCGAAGAAGGCGATTTCGCCGCCCATCAGCTCGACCAGGGTCTTGCAGATGGCCAACCCCAGCCCCGAGCCGCCGATCCGGCGGGTGCTGGAGCTGTCCAGCTGGGCGAATTTGGTGAAGAGGCGCTGGCGCTGATCCTCGGGAACGCCAGGACCGGTGTCGACGACCTGGGCGCGAACACGCGCGCCGTCGCCGTCGATCGTGACGCGCACCGCGCCGGACTCGGTGAACTTCACCGCGTTGGAGATCAGGTTCGACAAGACCTGGCGCAGGCGCTCGGCGTCGCCCAGCCGCCAGCCGGCCGCGCCGGGCGCGACGGTCAGGGTGAATTCCAGGCCCTTGTCGCGCGCCAGACCGCCGTAGAGATGGTTCAACGTCTCCATCTGGGCCGGCAGGTCGAAGGGCGCGGCGGTGATGTCCATCCGGCCGGCCTCGATCTTGGAGAGGTCCAGGATGGCGTTGATCACGGCCAGCAACGAGCGGCCCGAGGCGGTGATGGTGTCCAGGCGTTGGCGCTGGTCGGTGTCCAGTTCGCCCGACTCCATGATCTGGGCCATGCCCAGCACGCCGTTCAGCGGCGTGCGGATCTCATGGCTCATCGTGGCCAGGAATTCGGTCTTGGCGCGGTTGGCCGCCTCGGCCGCCAGGGCCAGGGCCTGGGCCTCGGCGCGCAGGCGATGGTTCTCGGCGAGCTGACGCTCGAGATCGGCGTTGAGCGCCTCGCTGGCGAGGCGAGCGCGAACCTCGCGGCCGACCACGCCGCGGATCATCATCGCCACGCCCGTGGCCGCGAAGCCGCCGGCCACGCCGACGAACATGTAGGGCGCGGTGGTCTCCGACGGTCCTCGCGGGATCATCCAGGCCAGCGCCGCGAGGGCGGCCGCGACGCTGACGACGGCCACGCGGCGGCTCGGCGCCGAGGTCGCGAAGACCAGGGCCATCAGCACGCAATAGACCAGCTTCTGAGGCTCGAAATGCAGGATCTGATAGGCCAAGGTGTTGGCCAGGAAGAGGGCGTTCATGCCCAGGACCATGGCCTCGAGCGGCGGGCCGATGATGGTCAGGCGACGCAGGCTGAACCCGGTCGCCGCCGCGTAGACGGTCGAGAACGCCGCCAGGCCATCCAGCGCCACAAGGGCCATGCCCTTCTCGTAGAACGGATGCGACAGCGTGATCAGCAGATAATAGACCGACGAGGCGAGCAGATAGCCGCGCGCGATCGGCACATAGGCCGACATCAGCGCCGTCGTTTCCGATCGTGTCCCCTGGGTCCTTGGATCGCCCAAAACCGGTCCCCGCCTAGAGCGTGATAGCCGAAAGTGTGAGCGGTTTCGGCGGTTATCACGCTCTAAATGTTTGATTTAGAGCCTTATTTTTCCGCTCGAATGATTCCATTCGAGCGGATAAGGCTCTAACGAGTTGGGGACGATACCACGTAGTCGTTAAGTCTTGTTTCGAACGTTGGTCGTCAAACGCCGCTCAGTGAAAGGCCCGGGGCGTCCGGCGGGCTTGCGCCGCCGCCATTCAGCGGCCTCTGCATCCAGACCAGATCCACCCAACGGCCGAACTTATGGCCCATGGCTGGGAAAACGCCTTGTTTTTCAAAGCCCATCGCCGCGTGCAGGCCGATGGAGGCCAGGTTGCCGCTGTCGCCGATCACCGCGCACATTTGTCGCAGGCCCAAGGCCTCGCAAGCCGCGATCAGGGCCGTCAGCAGCGCCTTGCCGACGCCCTTTCCCACCGCGTCGGGCGCGACATAGACGCTGTCCTCGACCGTGTAGCGATAGGCCGCGCGCAGGCGGAACGGGCCGGCGTAGCAATAGCCCAGCACCTTGCCGTCGAGCTCGGCGACCAGATAGGGCAGGCCGCGATCCAGGAAGGCTTGGCGGCGGCGGCGCATCTCGGCCTCGTCCGGCGGAACCTCCTCGAAGGTCCCCAGGCCGTTCAGCACATTCCAGCCATAGATGGCGGTGATGGCGGGCAGGTCGGCGTCGGTCGACGCGCGGATCAGGACGCTCACGCCGCCTCCCAACCCTTCTCGACCGCCCAGACGGCGAAGGCGTAGTCCAGCGCGATCTCCTTGAGGAAGTCGAACCGCCCGGAGGCCCCGCCGTGGCCGGCGTCCATATTGATCTTCAGCAGCACCGGCCTGCCGCTGGTGCTGTGCTCGCGCAGCTTGGCCGCCCATTTCTCCGGCTCCCAATAGGTGACGCGCGGGTCAGACAGGCCGCCCGTGGCCAGCACGGCCGGATAGGGCTTGGCGGCGACGTTGTCGTAAGGGCTATAGCTGGCGATGTAGTCGTAGGCCGCCGGGTCCTCCAGCGGATTGCCCCACTCGGGCCATTCGGGCGGCGTCAGCGGCAGGGACGTGTCGCTCATGGTGTTGACCACGTCGACGAACGGTACGGCGGCGATGATCCCGGCGAACAGATCCGGCCGCATATTGGTGATCGCGCCCATCAACAGCCCTCCGGCCGAGCCGCCATAGGCCACGGTGTTGGCGGGGGCGCCGTAGCCGGCCGCGTGCAGGTGCTCGGCGCAGGCGATGAAGTCGGTGAAGGTGTTCTTCTTCTTGAACTTCTTGCCGTCCAGGAACCAGCCCCAGCCCTTCTCCGAACCGCCGCGCGGGCAGGCCGTGGCCCAGATCCAGCCGCGATCGACCAGGCTGAGATTGCGGATCGAGAAGCTGGGCTCCATGGCGATGCCGTAGCTGCCGTAGCCGTACAGCAGCAGCGGCGCCGAGCCGTCCAGCGGCGTTCCCTTCTTCATCAGCACGAAGATCGGCACCTCGGCGCCGTCCGCGGCCTTGGCGTTCAGGCGGCGGGTTTCGTACTGGGCCGGATCGTGGCCGGAGGGGATCTCCTGGGTCTTGCGCAGGGTCCGCTCGCGCGTCGACATCCGGTAATCGAACCACTGCCGGGGCGTCGTCATCGAGTTGTAGACGAACCGCAGGGTGTCGGTGTCGTACTCGTAGCCGCCTTCCAGCGACAGGGCGTAGGCCTGTTCGTCGAAGGCGATGGCGTGCTCGTCGCCGTTTCGCGCGGTGACCACCACGCGGTTCAGGGCGTCGACCTTCTCCAGGCGAACGAACCAGTCCTTGAAGGCCATGGTTCCCGAGATCAGCCGGCCGGGTTGATGCGCGATCCAGTCCCGCCAATGGGCCTTTCCCGTCGCGGCTTCGGGCGTCGTGACCAGCTTCCAGTCGACGGCGCCGTCGGCGTTGGTGCGGACCACGAAGTGGTCGTTCCAGTGCTCGACCTCGTAGCGCAGCCCGACCTCGCGCGGGTGGAAGACGACCGGCGCGGCCGTCGGCGTCGCGGCCGGGATCAGCAGCGCCTCGCTGGTCTCCTGGTTGCCGCAGGCGATCACGATGAACTTTTCGGAAGACGTGACGCCGACCCCGATGAAGAAGCCCTCGTCGGGCTCGTCATAGATCAGCACGTCATCGGCGGCGGTTCCGCGCGCCGGGCGGCGATAGATCCGGGCCGGGCGGCCGTTGTCGTCCCGGAACGTCCAATAGAGCCACTGACTGTCGGGCGAGAAGCAGAAGTCGCCGGTGGTGCTTTCGACCGGGCTTTCCAGCACGGCGCCGCTGGCCAGGTCCTTTATATGGATGCGGTAGACCTCCGAGCCCTGCTCGTCGACGGCGAAGGCGTAGAGCGCGTGGTCGGGCGAGTGGGTGGCCGCGCCGACCTGGTAGAAGGCCTTGCCCTTGGCCGCCGCTTCCTCGTCCAACAGGATTTCCTCGTCCTGGCCGTCGCGCGGCTTGCGAGCGTGAATCGGATGCTGCGCGCCCTTCTCGAAGCGGGTGTAGTACGCGAATGGGCCGTCGGGCGCGGGGACGGAGGCGTCGTCCTCCTTGATGCGGCCCTTCATCTCCTCGAACATCGCCGCCTGCAGCGCCTCGGTCGAGGCCAGCATGGCCTTGGCGTAGGCGTTTTCCTCGGTCAGGTGCTGCTTGACGTCGGCCTTGATCAGGCTGGGGTCGCGCAAGACCTTCTGCCAGTTGTCGTCCTTCATCCAGGCATAGTCGTCGGTTCGCACGCGGCCCAGCTGCTCGATGGTCTTTGGGACCTTTCGCGCGACCGGCGGAACGGGGCGGGCGACGTCTGAGGGCATGGCGGATCCGGAAGCTATTTCTGGGAGGACTAGGGGACCTGAGGTAAGCGCCGCGGCGGCGCTCGTCACCATCTGCCGGCGATTCATGGCCAGAATTTTCCCCAACAGGCTTTAACGCGCGAGTGCGGCAGAACGACAGCTTGCGGCGCGAGAATCCCGGGGTCAAATTCACGTCGCGGTCGGGCGAGCCTTTGCTTCCATTGCGCGTAATGAAGTTAAATGCTCTTTATAAGTGCAAGCGTAAAAGGGGGCGTCATGGCCTGGGATTTGTCCGTCGACCTGATCAAGGCGACGGTGCAGCTCGAGCAGCCGGTGGGCGATGGCTCGCGCACCGTGGGCACGGGCTTTCTGATTTCAGACCCCACGCCGGGCGGCAAGCCACGCACGATCTTGGTCACGGCGGCGCACGTCTTCGAGAAAATGCCGGCGATGTCGGCCAAGATCGGCTATCGCGTCCAGGGCAAGGACGGCGTCTGGCGCTTCGATCCCACGACCTTGAAGATCCGCGATGGCGATCATCCGCTGTGGGTCAAGCATCCGACCCGCGACGTCGCGGCCATGGAGGTCGAGGCGCCGCCGGAGTTCGTCAAGGCGGCCATTCCGATCAACTATCTGGCGCAGGACGACACCTTCAACAGATACAATCTGGGTCCGGGCGACGAGATGATGGCCCTGGGCTTCCCGCGCGGACTGTCGGCGAACCCGGCGGGTTTTCCAATCCTGCGCGCCGGGCGGGTGGCGTCCTATCCCCTGGCCCCCGCCACCAGCTTTCCGACCTTTCTGATGGACTTCTCGGTCTTCCCCGGCAATTCGGGCGGGCCGGTCTTCATGGCCGAGGGCGCGCGTCGTCGGCCGGGCTCGAACCAGACCCAGGAGGTTCAGTTCGTGGCCGGTCTCCTGACCCAGCAGGTCGAGCTTTCGGGCGAACGGCTGGAGATCGGCATCGTCACCCACGCCAAGTTCATTCGCGAAACCCTGGCGCTTCTCGACAAGCTGCCCGGCGCGACCGTGACCCAGGCCAAGGCCAGCAAGACCGTCAAGGGCGATCCGCCGATGCCGCCCGCCACGCCGGCGGTGGCGATCTCGGCCACGGCCATGGCGGCGTCTCGCTAGAGGCCGCTTAGTTTTAGCGGAACTGGATTTCGCGGCTGTTCGTTTCTCTCGCACCGCAACAAGCAGGAGCGAGTCATGAGCACCAACCGCGTTGAAGGCGCCATCGACAAGGGCGTGGGCGCGCTCAAGGAAGCCGCCGGCAAGGCCGTGGGCAACGAACGTCTGCAAGCCGAGGGCGCCGCCCAGAAGGCCAAGGGCGACATCCAGAACAAGGTCGGCCAGGCCCAGGACAAGATCGGCGACGCGATCAAGCGTTAAGCCAATAATCTAGATCCATCGGACGGG